>ERZ1292644.313-Hain-H14-01um-R2-313-length-35694-cov-7_pt1 | contig 35694 bp, 56 predicted proteins | sample MGYA00564402_ERZ1292644 | MGnify/ENA primary metagenome ERZ1292644 (study PRJEB36523, sample SAMEA6512644) | groundwater metagenome | collected 2019-01-09 | study: AquaDiva: Metagenomics assemblies of 32 groundwater samples
TTCGCCTGGGCGATCTCCTGGGCGCGCACCAGGTCGGCGCGGAGGTCGGGCTTGATGGTGGAGCAGCCGGTGAGGAGGAGCGCCACGGCCGCACAGGTACCTAGGTACCTAGGTAGGTAGGTACCTGGCCACCTAGGCATCACGACCGTGGCGCGCGTCCTATGTTGCCGACGCGGTTCGGATGATCGTTCGGTTCCCCGTAGATGGCTCTCACCTTCCTTCATCGATACAGCACCTTGAGATATTCGATGATCTGTCGCCATCGAGTCATCGAGCGCATCGTACTATCCAAGTAGAAGTCCTTGCCGCAGGCCGCGCAGATGAAGTGGCGCTCCGCGATACTCCACAGCGGAGCATCATGTGGACACTCGCACCTGATCGCGTCGGTCTCGGCGTATTCTCCGCTGTGGTAGTGACCGAGACGACACAAGATGGTTGTTGAGCCGTCCGAGCCGACGATATAGGTACGGGACCAGGACGAGGTGGAGGAGGTCATCTTCCCAGTGGTCATCGATCGCATTCCCCCTGCGCCGCGTCGTTTCCCTGCCACACCCCGCGACAAATGGTCCGCAACACCCGCGCTATTTTCCCCGATCCATCGTGAGCAGCCACGGACACCACGCCTCCAGCACGGTCGCCCATCGCTGGCCCTGGGGCGCAACCTGCTTGCGCATCATCTCACGCTCCGCGAAGGTGAGCGACTGCACGCAGGTCTGCACGCGGATCTCGTAGGCCAGCGAGCCAAGCTGCGTCAAGGTGCGCGTGTCGTGCAGATAGATGGTGCCCGCCACCACGCCAGCGATGAGGATGGCGATCACGGCTGACCCGCGCGCGGTGAGGCGCTTGTCACCCCAGCCTACGGAGAAGCCTTCGCTATTCCGGCCGTTAGGATCGGACATTTACTTCGCATCCGGTGGGGCGTCGTTCCGTCGCTCATCGCGCCGCTGGAAGAAAAACCCGATCGCGATCCCCGCCACGCCCATGAAAGCGTCGTCCGAGAGACGGCCGTAGAGCCATCCGATGGTAATGGCGGTCGCGAACAGCGACGCGATGTAGGGGCGGATCAGCGCGTTCACGAGGTCGGGAGTTTTCATGGCGCCCGGAGGTCCGTGGCTCGTGAGGCGGTCGGTGGGAGAAGTGGCGCCGGAGGCGGAGTCTCGGAACTCTCCTCACGCCCAGGCGCGATGCCCAGCACGGCTCGAGCCGCGCCACGGGCTTGCTCACTCTGACCCGCCAGCACCCCCGAGAGCCGGGTGAGAAGCTGCGTGCCTTCGGCCCCGATCCGGCCACCAAGACGGAGCCCGCGGATCACCCCGTCAAACGCCGGAGAGGCGATGATCTCGGCCGCGCGCGGATTCGTCAGGACCTTCGCGATCAGCGGCGGCGCCGTCAGGTAGGTCAGCGTGGCGGCGACCGTGGGATCAACCCCGATCATCTTGCCAATCGACGCCCCGATGCCCAGCAAGGCCCCCTGCACGCCGAGCCCCTGCGGCGTCGAGGACGTGAATCCGACGGCCGCGTACTTCTCCGACGCCCGGATCGCTTCGGCGACCTTCGTGATATTGTTGAGGGCCTGGCGTTCGCCCGGCATGAGCAGTTCCCCGAGCGTCTCGTCGCCGATCTTCCGGACCTGGGTGCCGAGCTTCGTCCCGCTGATGATCTCGCCGAGGAAGCCCTTCGCGCTGCGGTCGCGCGCCTGCTCGAACACCCCCTCCATCACGTGTCGGCGGAAGAGGTTCCAGGCGTCCACGTCGGCCGGGTCGGGATTGTGAGCAAAGCCGAGCGCCGGATCGCCGAGGATCGCCGTCTTCGCCCGCCGGATCGCCGTCGGGCCCCCGCGCGGGTCGAGCAGCCGCACGACCTGCTCGGGGTCCATGTTCAGCACCTTGGACAGCGAGGAGTCCTTGAAGAGCGAGAGCCCTTGCTCGGCGAACCCCCGCGCCTGCGTGAAGGCGTGCTGGACGTCGATCCGACCTGACGCCGCCGCGGCCTGCTCCATCGCGTTCATGGATTCGCGGAAGAACAGCTTGGCCTCGGCAATCGGCGTATCCGCGATCATGCCGCTCTCGTGCCCGATGGTGCGACCCCATCCGCGCTGCCATGCGCGCACCACGCGCCACGGCACCTCATCGGGCCGGGCGAGGATATCCTCCATCTGCCTTATGAGCACCGCATTGGGCTGCCCCTCCAACATTGCCGCCTCGTGCCCTAAGACGGATCGGGCGAACGGCTTCATGCCGGCAATATTCACCGTCAGGTCTCTCGCCCGATCATCGAGCGCCGCGAACACTTGATCCTCCAGCGCCCGGAAATGCCTCGCGTTGGCCTCGATCCGGCGCGTCAACGCCTCGCCCGTCATCGCCGCCGACTGGCCCTGCTGCCCGCCGAGACGATCCGTGAACTCGCGGGCCGCTTCGCTCACCCGCCGTGCTTGTCCTTCGACGGTCTCCCGGATCGCCCGTTGGCCGGTGAGGGTTTGGCCCATCGCCTGCTCCAGCACTGCCGGCAGGCGCGTCCCCGCCACGTCGGTGATCTTCGGCTCCACGCCGATCGCCCGGAAGGCTTGCAGCACTTCGGCGGCATCGGAACGGGGGCCGACGCGCAAGGCATCGCGCACGATGCCCCCCGCGCCGCGAATGATGCGGCCCCCGACCTCGCCGCCCATTGACAGCAGGGTTTCGGCGGCGACGTCGGGCATTGAGACTGAGCCTTTGGTGAAGTATTGGTCCAGCGCCAGCCCACCGCCCGCCCCAAGGCCACCGAAGAGGATGGCGCCCGGGGGCCCGCCGACTGCGAAGCCCCCCACGGCGCCGATGGTGCCGCCGAGGAACGGTGGCAAGGCCTCTTCGATACGCTCCTTGGCCTTGGTCCAAAATCCCTTGTTGACGCCGGCCAGAATCTCGTCCTGGGCGACCTTCGACGCCGCGGCGAAGACGGGATCGTTGTTGGTCAGGATCTCGCGCTGCGTGTCGGGCGCCGCCTGCTTGAAGAGCGGATCGGCAAGGATCTCGTCGCGCGTCGGCATCTACTTCCTCTTGCCGAGGCCGTAGGCACGACGGGCGGCCTCGTCAGGAGACTCTTTGCTCTGACCCGTCTGGCGCTCCTGCTCACCCTTGAACGAGCGGAACCGCCCGATCACGCTGGGCGGCACGGCCTCGTCGGGATCGGCCTGGCGCGTGCGCGCGATGCGCTTGAAGTCGGCCTCCATGGCGAGTTGACTTTGCAACTGTGTCCGGAAAGCCCCGCGCCCTTCGGCCAGGAAGTTCTTGCGCTGCTCCGGGCCGAGCGTCACCTTCCCCTGGACGAGACGGTTGTAGAGGTTCAGCACTTGGTCGGGCACCCCTTGCGCCTGCTGAGACAGCGCGATTTCACCTTCGCGGACCACGGACGTCGGGTCGAGAATCTTGATGTAACTGTAGAGGATCGTGATGTCTGCGGCGGCCGAGCCCGCCGTGGCTCGGGGAGCCGCATCCTCCATCCTCGCGTACGCATCGCGGATGGCCACAAACGGCGTCGACGCCTTGGTGTAGTCGTCGCGCAGGGCGCCCACCTGCTCTGGCGTGAGCGGCCCCGTGCCGCGGTATTTGATCTCAACTCGCTTCTTGGCTTCTTCGACGCGCGCCTCGGCGGCCGCTCTGACGGCGGCCACCTCAGGCGTATTCCGCGCCAACTGCTGCTCACGCTCGACGGCCCCCGCCTTCGTGGCTGCTGCCGCGATGGTCCCCGGGCGCCCGGCAACATCCGCCTCCGCCTCCGCCGTGGCCGTCCGGGTCGCTCCGGCCTTCGCCGCTTCAGCCGCGATGTCCGGCCGCATGTCGGCCGGGATCACATTGTCGAGCACCGCCGGCCGAAGAGACTTCGCCGACTCGGCGGCCGTCCACTCCCCGCGCAGGAAGCTGGCCATCGCGCCGCCGGAGCCAGGGATCGCTTCGAGGTGTCGCGTCAGCAGCCGGAACTTGGCTTGCGTGTCGAGCTTGTCGAAGCCCGGGGTTTCCCGAAGGACGGCGATGACGCCGGGGGCGGCACGAGCGATCCTCTGCGACACGGGCCCGGCGCCTTGCTGCTCGACGAAGGCCAGGGCTTTCTCTTCGCCCCCGTTCCGGACCATGCTGCGCAAGATCGCCGTCAGGGCGCCGCTCTGACTCGGGTCCGCATCGTCGAGGAAGGATGCCAACTCCGAGATCCGTCCGCCGAGCGCCGGATCGCGCAACATCGCGTTGGACAGCTCGGCCGGAATGCCGAACCGCACGCCGCGCTCGACGAGAACACGCTTTTCCTCGGGCGTCGCCGCCGGAGCGTTCTTCGCGAAGCTGCCGACCGCGGCCAGCCCCCCGGTGAACTGCGTGTACGCCTTGTGGTCCATCTCCGAGATCGTCTTGATCGTCTCCAGCTGGAACTTCCGCTCGTCGAGCGCGGCCTTCCGCACGCGCTCTTCTTCGTCCTGCCGGCGCTTGATGTTCTTGAGGATGATCTCGGAATAGCCGGCCTTGCCACCGCCGGCCACGCTGAGGGCATCGGCGAAGCCAGCGGCGGCCGAGGTGAAGCGTTCAGCCATCGACGGCCCTGTGGCGGCAGCGGGCGTCACCGGGGACGCCTGGGGCGCGGCACCGACGCCCGGGAGGGTCATGGGCTCAGGAGCCTCGGCCCCCGCGATCGGCAGGCGCGTCGAGGCGCCCGGCAACATCAAGCCCTGAGGGACGACCCCGCCTGTGTCGAGGTCGGGAATGTCGGGCAGCGGAAGGTTGGTCGGCATACGAGACCCCCTACGCCACGGCCAGCCGGCGCCGCGGGCGCTCCGTCTCCGCGAGTGCCGCGCTCAGCCGGTTCACTTTTCGGTCGACGGCCCGGAGACCTGCGTGGATCAACCCAGAATATGAGAGCAGGTCGATGTGGGTGTCCGACGCCTTGATGTCATCGGGCGAGAGCTCCAGAATCGGGCCCACGTGCTTGCGCCCTCCATCCTCTTCCCAGCGATAGCGCCACGTCGTGATCGGCGTCGCGCGCAGCTTGTCGAGCGCCACGTCGTACTCGTCGCGGTCGTAGGGCACGATCGACTTCTTGAAGCGCGCGGAGGAGGCGGCGGCGGCGGTCCCGCCGGCGGCGATCAACCCCACGGTACCCGCGCCCGCGGCCCCCGCCACGGCGGCGTTGGCGGCGGTGATGGCGGCGATCTCGGCCGCCGTGACCCCAGCCGCGGCGGCGGCGCCGCCTCCGAAAATCGCATTCAGACTGCTGGCCGCTAAGGCGGCTCCTCCGATGAGACTCCCGGCCGTCTGAAGCCCCGCCAGCCCGCCGCCGCTCGTCGTCTGCGTGGTGCTCCGTCCCTTCCCGAGCTGCGCGATCAACTGGTTCAGGTTGGCGCTGGCCCCGGTCACCCCGGCCAGCCCCGCCCCAATCGGGGCCGCGACCGGGGCCGAGGGCCCGCCCGTCAAGGCCAGCCGGTTCACGAACGCCTGCTGCCGCAAGGACTCCTGGAACTGGCGCACGCCCTCCCGGAACTGTTGCCGTTCGCCGGCCAGATTCAACTCCAGCCCGGCCTTCTGGGAGGCGATGTTGGCCTTCACCCGGCCCGATTCCTCGAGGAAGGGCTGGCCGATCGGTGTATCCGTCAGTTTGAGCCCCCGCCGGGCCGCCGCTTCCTCGGCCACCCGCAGCAGCCCGCGCTCGGCCTCCTTCTCCGCGAACCCGAACACGGTGTTGATGCGCTCGCGCTCGGCGGCATGGAGCGGGTCGAACGCGCCGGACATCTCATCGAGGGCTTGCTGACGAGACCGCGCCCGATCCTCGATGTCTTGAAGAATCGCCGCACTGGGCTTGCCCGTCGGGAAGTTTGCGATCTCCTTCTCGCGCTCGCTCAGCAGCCCTTCGGCCGCCTTGAAGAGCGTGTTCATCTGCTGGGCGAGTCCCTGCTCCGGCGGGGCCGCGGGCGCGGCGACGGCCGTCTGAAGCTGGGTGCGCTCGGTATCGATCTGGCCGAGCTGGCGCTCAAGCGTCTCGATGCGCGCCTCATCACGAATCCGCACGCCTTCCGAATCGGTGGTGCCGCCCTGACGGGTGGTCTCCAGCTCCCGCAGCACGCGGCCGCGCTCGCTATCGAGCGACGTGAGACGGGCCCGCTGGTTGGCCGTGTCCTGGTCCGTCTTCGGCCCCGGCGTGTCGGTCGGAATGAGACCGTTCTTCTTGGCCGCCTCGAATAGGCGCGTGACTTCGGCCTGCTGCGCTTCGGGCGTGTCGAACGTCTTCGGCGCTGGGACGCCGACGCCCGTGAAGACACCTTCGATGGCGCGCAACTCATTGATGAGGCCGCTCTGATGGGCGGTGGTCATCCGCGCCAAGGCCGCCTGCGGTTCCGCTTCCTTCAAAAACGCTGCGGCGATGGCCTTGGGGTCCCCCACGGCCGTCCACGCCGCGACATGCTCGGGCGGGGGCGTCCGACCCAGAATGCCGCCATAGAGCGAGCCCACGTATGCGGCGAGGGCTTCTGGTGAGCTGCCGGCGCGGGCCAGCGCTTCGTCCGAGGTCAGGATACCGACCGCGGCTCGCGCGGGGTCATTCGTCGAGGCCCACGCCGCCCGCTCGTCGGCATTCGGGGCCGCGCCGCGCACCGCCTGATACAGCCCCCCGATACGATCCGACAGGGCCACCTGCGTTGAGCCGATCGTCCCCTTCAACTGCGTGAACTCCGCCGCCGCCCGCTTCTGGGCCGGCGACTGCCCGATGTCCAGGCCGAGCGAGGCCGCGGCATCGCGGAACGCTTGATCCTGAATCCCGAGCGAGGCCGCCTGCTGCGAGATGCGCGTCTTCTCGACCCGCACCTGATCGACCGCCGCGCGGGTTTGTTCCAGGATGAGTTGCTTGGCGAAGGGGAAGGCGGCGGCCAGCGCCTCGTTGTCCCGCTCGAACGCCTGGATCTGGAGGTCCAGCAGTTGCGTCTGCCGGAGGATCTGCTGCCGTTCCTCTTCGCTGGCCGGCCCTTGCTTGATGGTCGTGTCGCCCGCGCCGCCCATTAGAGTCTCCGTCTCATGACCGGGAAGGTGCCGATCCGCTCGCTCCCATACTGCTGCAGCAGCGTTACCACGCGGGCATCCGGGACCACCGACAGGACGATCTGGGCGCCCGCCTGCTTGCACACGGCGAGGGATGCCACGTAGAGGTCGCCGGTGACCGTCCCCCGACGCAAGGTCAGGCGATCGCCCCCCTGGTAGTCCGGATGGATCACGAACTGCTCCAGGTAGCCGTAGGGCGCCGTGGGGACAGGCTGGGCGGCCCCCACGATCCGACCGTCATCCTCAGCCACCAGCCAGCCAGACACGGCCGACCAGTCCACGCCGGAGTCGTCCACGCCCGCCTCGGCGAAGAGCTTGCCGATGGCGGGGCCGTCCGCATCTTCAGCGGGACGGATGGTCAGGGCCCCTGAGGAGCGCGAGTGGACGGTCAGCCCATTATCCCGCATGACGGTTCCGGTAGTCCCACCATCCGTAGGTGACGATGCGCAGGATTTCCCCGCCGCCCGAGCTGATGTTCATGGTCTCGATCTGTCGTGAGCCATCGGTCCGGATTCTCATGTCCTGGGCGACGGCGGCCCCGACGCTGCCGAAGTTCTCCAGCGGGGCGACGGTCACGCTGGGGGCCGCGCCCGCGGTGGCCAGGTCGCGGATCACGCCGACGCTGCCGGCATTGCTGTAGACGCGGAAGCAGGCCCAGACGTTGATGCCCGCGGGGATGCTGAGGGTGCGCGTGACCGCGCTCGTCGTCGGATTCGTCGCGTCCACGTCGAGGATGCCATCGTCGGTGCGCACGAAGTAATCGCCATCCTGGATGAACCCGACGATGGCGGCGCTTTCCCGCAGGATGGACCCGATCCGCCGACTCAAGGTGTAGTTGGTCGGCATCGTGGGGGCCGTCGCGGAGGTCGAGAAGAGCGCATCGACCACGCCCGTGTCCACCCGCTTGATGAGATGGACGTGATACGTCCCGTTGGCGATGGCGCCGGTGTCGAGGCCGCCGCCCGCGCCGACGGCCCACAGGACGTCGAGCTGTTTCGTGAGCGACGCCGCGAGCCGCAAGACCTGGGCCTCGGTGCTATCGACGGCCGCCCCCGCCGCGATGGCAATATCGTTCGTCGGGTCGCCGGCACTATTCGAGAGGGTCAGACCGAAGAGCCCGCCCCCGATCATCGCTTGCAGCGCCACCGAGCCCGTGGCATCGTGCCAGTGCAGGGCGTTGCCACTGCGCCGAAGGCGTCCCACGGCGGTGGCGCTGCCCTCGTCGTCGAAGTGCAGCTCGCCCATGCTCGTCACGTCGAACCCGCCGGCCGAGATGTTCGCCGTGTACGGGGAGATCAATGACATCGGGTTGTCGTGGAGGCGCGCGATGCTGCCGTTCAGATCGACAGCGTAGAGCACTTCCGCCGACACATACGTCTTGTAGACCGACAGCGCCATCGCTTACCCCACCGGCTCGACGTGGGCGATCCCAGCGTCTTCCAGTTCCAGCCCGAACCCATGGGGCTCGAAGTCCACGTCCAGCGTCCCCTGGCTCAGCTCGATCTGGAGCTCCTTGAACATCCCGATCACCTCGGGGAACTTGTTCTTGTACCGCCCGCCGCCCAGGACATCCGTGTCCAGAATGAATTGATCGTCGGAGGTGCCGAGGGACGCCGTGCCCTCCTGGGTGACGGTCGCTGTCTGCTGCGTGTTGCCGTCGCGCTGCCACCCGACCGTGAAGGAGGTCTCCCCTTTCGGCGCAAACCCGACCCGGCCGTGGAGCGCCTGTTTATCGTGAAACGGATCGCCGAAGCTCAGATAGGGCAGGCGCGTGAGCGCGTTGTAGGCCGTGCCGGCGATGTTCCGGGCCGCCTGGTTCAGCCGCATCACACGCCCGGCATAGGTGCCCGCCCACAGGATGGTTTCCCGCGAGGTATCCCGGACCATCGCCAGCGACGCCACCGCCATGGCGGGCCACTGAAAGAATCGAGGCGTCGGGAAGCGATAGTCGAGACCAATCACGAGGTCGTGCGTCGTCACCCCGGCCCGGCTACACGTCCAGAGCGCATAGCCGGTCGCCGTGAAGTTGGCCCCCCACACGAAGTCGAACCGCGAATGATTCAACTGCTTGATGAAGTACGAGGAGATCGGGGCCGACAAGAAGCGCGGCTGGTAGTCCCCGAAGGCGTTCGTCACCTCCATGGAGTGAATCCCGTTGTCGTCCCAAAACCACAAGTCGCCCCCGCGATTGATGATGGCCTGGTTGTTAGTGGCCCCCACACCGTTGATGTGCGGGTGTAGGGCGAAGGCGTCCGTGCCCGTGGGCGCCGACCCGGACACCCGATGGAGACTGCCCCTGTTCGGCCCCTTGAAGACCACCAGTTCGTCACGGTGGCGCCGGAGGCCCGTGATGACATCCCCGTCGTCAGGGGCGACGTCGATGGAGCCCGAGCCCGCGCCAGTCCAATCCTCGTGGGCATCGAGCACGGAATAGTAGACGCGCGACTTGTTGGAGAACACGCCGGCCGCCCACATCCGCCCCTTGTGGACTACGTGAAACGCGAAGTTGGGCGGCGAGCCCCCGAGATTCGCGAAGGTCGTCTGGTCCCAGGCCATGGGCACATCGACGGCAGAGGAGGTGGCGATCACTAGGTCGTCGTTCATCACCTCGAACCACGGCATCCTCGCGGCTTCCAGGCCCGTCTTGCGCGAGGTCAGCGTGCCGCTGGACTCCGAATAGATTTGCGTCCCGGCGTACACGATCCGTTGCTGCGTCTGCGCGCCTGACGTGTTGGACTTCCAGTAGTCGAAGACACCGTTCACGTGGTCGGTGGCGCCGGTTGCCGTCCCATTGACGTTGCTGGCGCCCGGCATCTTCTGGGGCCAGCCATCGGTGGCGAACACGACGTTCTGCGCTTCCATGAGCCAAGGAACGGAGAGCGTGGGAATGCCGAAGGCATCCTGGCTCTTCACGAGGTAGGGCGCCGAGGGGCCGCTGTCGGTAGTCCATCCACCATCGATCGCGAGGGCAACGTGGGCCATCAGGAGGCCACGGCGTTCCGGCGCCGGTAGTAGGCCCTCTTCCTGCTGCGGTTGCAGGTAGCGCACCGTCGCACGCCGCGATAGATATAGACGTTCTCTCCGCCAATGTGATGGCCGCGTTTACAGATATGCCGGATCAGTCGCCCCTTTCGAGAAGCATCAGCAGCGTTGTCCTTCACTGTCCCGAGAAATAGATGGTCTGGGTTCACGCATGGCCTGACGTCGCACTTGTGCAGCACCCATAGCCCTCGTGGAATCTCTCCGCGGAAGAGGCGCCACGAGATACGATGCGCGCCGGTCCCTCGGCCTTGCCCCGGATCGGTGGCTTCGCCGTAACCGCGGGCGCCCCACGCCGCACTCCATAGCCAACAGCCAGAGATCGGCTCTGGCTCGACGTGGTCCAAGAACGCTTCTTGGGGCGTCATATACGCATCTGATCCCAGGCAGAATCACCGTCGTAGCGCCGGGCGCCCCGATAGGGCCGCTTCGCGTGGCTCCAGTACCCGGCGACGTCGGGCACGAGGCGCGGTCGGTCATCGGCTTCGGTCGTCTTCTGGCGCGCGCGCAGGATCAGTTCGTCGTAGCGGCCCTTGAAGCGCGTCTCAGCGTCAGGATTCTTCTGCCGCGATCCGAACCACAGCTCGAGGGCTTTGAACACGATGGCCATCCGGAAGCGCAACGGGACGATGGGCTCATCCGTCGCCGCCGACAGGTTGGCCGAGCCCACCCCCGCAGACGTGAGCGCGATGCTGGTCGTCAAATAACGGTAGGGGATGATGTACGCGGCATCTGGCGCCGGCCCGAAGAGCACGCGCGGACGCAGGGTGACGGCCCCCGAGGGGCCGAGTTCCAGGATCGTCGCGCACTTCGGCGAGCTCCGGAAGGAGTTGCGCGCCCGTCGGCGATTGAACTCGACGGGGCCGACGAGTTCGATGTGCTGATCAAGGTCGAAGGACTTCACGTCGATCACGTCGTCGAAATCCGAGGCCAGCGCGTACTCGTCCTGATAGACGGTGTAGCCGGCATCATCCAGCGCGGCCGTGCCCATGTAGGGCGTCGAGGTCTCCAGCGTGATCGACGTGTTGCTGCCGACGGCGTTGATGAGATGGACGTTCACGGTGCTGCCGAGCGTCATCTTCATGCCGACCTGGGCGTTGGTGTCCCCGAACGAGTTGGCGGTATTCCAGAGCGTATCCGTCCCGGTGACCGTGCGCCGGGTGGTCAGATTCGTGATGGCAATGTCGATCGTGCCCGTGGTGTAGGGCGCGAAGGTTCGAATGGTCGAGCGCCGTTCCTGCCACCACTGCCGCTCCCGGTGGATGTCCTGGTTGGCTTCGTTGAGCATGCGATCGGCGATATTGTTGATCGCGGTCACGCCCGTGACTTCCTTGAGGAAGTCCAGGAAGGCGGTCCGCATCTCGCTCAGGGTCGCGGGCGCGTCGGTGGCGGCCATGTTAGACTTCCACCGGCTCGCTGCGGCGTGGCGAGATGACACGCTGAGATGTGTTCCCGAACACCATACGGACAGGCCGGACCTCCTGGGGGCAACGGCGTACGCTCGGGTGTTCGGGGAGGTGTAGCGCACCGGCCTCGCCGGTGAAAGCAACCGAGTCAAAAGCGGAGCCGGGGCGGGACCGGCCAGCGAGCCACTTTCTCATGGTTCTGTCGCCAGGACTTGCACGGCCCCGGTCGCGAACTGCACGACGAGTTGGCTCTTGCCGGACCCGTTGTCCCGAGCGTAGATCCGCGCCGTGTTGAGGTCGCCGCCTGGCGCGCCCGCCATCTCGGCGAGCGATAGCGACGAGGCATGGGCGACGGGGCGGATGACGGCGGGATGAGCCAGGAGAACAGGTACGCCGCGTGACACCACCGCGCCGCCGCCGACCTGGGAGCCCGCCCGTTGCACGGCCACAATGCCGACAACGAACATGAAGTTCAGGCCGACCACGCCCCAGAAGAGTCGCCGGCTACCGGCCATAGCTCACCCGGATCGTCGCGTTGGCCGTCACCCGGATCGCGCGGAAGTTCCGGACGTTCTCATTGCCCTGGAGTTCGATGACGTCGCCATTGTTGGTGAGATGGCCGGAGGCGTCGGCCGCCGTGCCGGATGCATACCAGCGAATCGCATCGGTCTCGACCGTGATGAGCGCGTAGCGCGCCTCGATGGCATTGGCCGGAGCGAACGTTGCGGCCGTCAAGCCGACCGACGTCACGCCGACGGTGATGCTTTCTTCGGTGAAGATCGACCGAGAAAGAACAATCTCCATGCCCATCAGGCAGTCTCCACCGGGAGGCCGAGCCTGGCCCGGATCCCGGCCAGCTCGTCGGTGAGCGTCTTGATCTGCGCCTCGACGGTGGCCCGTTCCTGGTGCAGCGTGCTCACCGCCGCGCGGTGCGCCTGCCGCGCCGCCTCCAGATCGGCTTTCTTGCCGGCGACCTGGGCCGCGATGTCATCGAGCTCGGCCGACGCCTTGGCCTTCTTCCTGGCGAAATCCTGTTCCCACACGGACTCGCGCGTCGCCAGAATCCGCTGCTGCGAGTCCTTGGCCTCGCGGATCTCGTCGGCGGTGGTCTGACGGGTGGCCGCGAGGGTGGCTCCGGCCGCCTCGACCTGCTCCTGGAGGCTCGCCAGCTCGTTCACCTGCACGCCGGTGTCCAGGCGGATCTGGCTGGCCTGCGCGAGCAACGTCAGAAACTCGTCGAGTTCCACGAGGGCGCCGGCCACCTCCACGATGTCCCGCGCTCGCGCCCGCAACCGCGCAAAGTCACTCATGGTCCGCTCCTATCGCCGCACGAGGGTCGTGCCGTGGATCTGGGTGATGTTCTCCGTGGCGCCGACGACGGTGTAGCGTTGCAGGACGACCTTGGACCCGATCATGACGACGCGGGTCTCGGCGCCCGCGGCCGGCGTCGTCGGGTCGGTAATGAAGAATCCCGTGCGGAGCGGAGCCGGCAGATCCCGGAGCACGCGCAGGGCCAAGGTGGCGTGCGGGAAGAGCGCCGCATCGAAGACGACAGGAATGAGGACCGTCGGAGCGACAACCCAGAACCCCTGCGGCCGGCGTTCGAGCGCGATCTGCGGCGCGAATCCGCGCGGCAGCCACGCCAGCCGCTCGGCAACAGGCTCCCGCCAGACGGGGCCAACGACACTGACGTACTGATATCGACTCGGTTGCGCCACATTACCTCGCGAGCCCCAGGCTCTCGCCGAGCCGCGCTCTGGCTTCTTGCTGTGCGATCTGTTTCATGAACGGCACACACGTCCAACAGGCGGGCGCGCCGCAATGGGGGCCGCCGCAGCGAGGACACCAGCCCCGTGTCCGACCCGAACCCGGCTCGACGGCCCAATGCCCCATGCAATGCACACACTGCGTGGTGTCTCGTTCGATCGGCGGCCCCTCGGGGCGCACGGTGATCTGATAGCCTCCGGTGCCCTTCCATCGGCCCATCACTCATCCCAGGCAATCGTGTAGTTGATGTTCGGCGTACCGCCCGAGGCAATCGAGCGAATGCCGATGCCGTTGGCGGTGCCGGCCGCGGTACAGAGTTCCCGGCCCGGGTTGGCAATCCACGTGAACGTCGCCCGTTGGTTGAGGGCGATCTGGAGCAGACCCTCGGTGCCGATCGTCTCGTAGGTCGGCTCCGTCATGGTGCCCGCCCGGAGATTGCACGCCGCCGCCGCCATGAGAGGATCGGCGGGCTTCTCCGTGATCGCCGTCCCGGCGGTTCCGGCCGTGGTATGCCGCAGCACTGCAAACTCCGTCGCCACGTCAGCCGGCGTCGCATCCGAGCCGAGGATGATCTGATGAATCCGCCCGCGCGAGGCCGCCGCGGACTCCAATGCCACCATCGTCAGGTTGGTGCCCGCGGCCGTCTGGTGTGCGCCGTAGTAGCTGCCCATCGATCCCCTCCGTTACGTCGGAAGCTGTGAGGGTGGCGTCATGCCGGAGGCCACCACGGTTGGTCGATGAAAGACGATATCGGGACGGGGGCGACTCATGGCCGCCATCAGCGCCGGGTCAAACGTCGCCGCGGGCGATTGGATGCTGACCGCCACCATGGCCGACGACTCATTGCCCGTCCAGGACCAGGACATCACCCCGCCCGCCGAGCCGGCCTGGCGCGACCCCGCGCCGGTCAAGCCCAAGGGCGACACCCGGATGACGCCGACCACCGTTTGATCCGCGCCCGCGGCGAGCGACGCGGACTTGTCCGAATCATTCACCTCCATATCGAACAGGAGGCTGGTACTCGCCACGGCACCAAGATCTGTGCTGAGACTGGTCGTCGTCGTCGTCGCCCCCCCGCTGGTCTCGGTGGGCGTCGTTTGATGGCAGTCCGTGGCCGACAGGCCCACGGCGCAAATCTCTTGCGACGACGCATAGAGAATGACGTAGTTGGCCGTCCCGGTCGTGGGCGCCGCGCGCTCGAAGATGTGGACGCGATCGTTGACGCTGTTCGTCCGCACCACCGTTTCGGTCATCGTCTCGGTGACGTTCCAGATCACGCTGAGGGGATTGACGGCCTGGTTGCCCGCGACCCCCACGTAGAGGGCGGGGTTGCCCGCGCCCGAGATCGTGTGGGCGATCGTCAGAGAGATGGCAGTGACATCATCGGAACTGCCGGCGTCGAAGGTGGCCATCAGTCCGGGGTCGTCAGCACGCCATTGATGAGGCTGTAGCCCGCGGGCAGCGCGCGCGTCGCCACGGTCACCGCGGTCACGGGTCCCTGGGCCTCGGCGATGGGAATCATGAGTCTGCCGCCCCGAGGGGCCGTCGGCGACGACGGGCACTGCACACGCAGGGCGCCGAGATGGTCGACCCACGCATCCGAGATGTCCCCGGCCTCCAGCCAGCCGGTCACGGTCTCGAACTGCCAGTTTTCCCAGGCCGAGAGCCAGATCGCCCGGGGCTCACCGGTCGTGTTCGGCGGTTAGCCCCCCCTCGTGGACACCTGGCGGTAGTCCGCCTCGGTGATGGCGACGATCTGGTCGCCCCCCCGCGGAAGGCGCCAGCGCGCGAAGAACGCATTCGTGGGCCGCCGATCGACTTTCCGAAGCTGGAAGACCGCCATCACGCCGTCTCCGCGTCGAGGCGCCCGAGATAGAGCGCCGCCAGGAGAGCGACGGGACCGATTCGGAAGGGGATGCTGAACACCGAGATCGCCACCAGCATCCCGAAGGCCGGAACCAGCACGCCGGCCAGGCGCCACCGGGAGCGCAGTCGCCACGCCTGCCAGCCGACGTAGGCCGCCGCGATGAGTACCGCCCCGATCCCGAGTTCCATCCCGCCCTGGAGCCATTCGGAAAATCCGAAGTTCCAGCGGCCCACGGGCGAGTCGATGATGACGACGTGCTCCAGCGCGTTCGGGCCCCAGCCCAGCCAGGGGCGATGGGCGAAGAACTGGAGCAGGATGGACCAGATCAGGGGGCGCCAGCCCAGCCCTTGCGGGTCGAGCCAGAGAAACTGCACCGCCGTGACGACGGCCGCCACCGGGAGCGCTGCGAGCAACCAGCACGGGCGGTAGCGGAGCAGCCACCACGCCGCGGCAATCCCCACGCACACGAACCCGGCCGTGGAGCGGAGACTGAGGACCGCGATCCCGGTCGGCAGCAGCAGCACGGGATGGACCGCCATCATGGCCGGGAGCGAGAGCCCGAGGAACACCGCGGCATCCGCCGGATTGCCGAACCACCCCTGCGCTGGGATCGGGGAGCCGGCGGGGAGCGGACCGCCGCCCCATGTGATCGGCCGGAAGAGCCCGTCGTAGCCGAGGGCCTGGACGACCATCCAAGCCATCTGAAAGCCAGCGGCGACGGTGACGGCCCAGCAGACGCTACGCCAGCCGGTCTCCGTCAGGCGTCCGGCTTGGTCGTGCAGGAGCGCCCAGGCGATGATGCCGAGCAGGCCCAGGAACGCCCACCCGCGCATGCCCGAGAGCAGAAACGACAACCAGGCCCAGGCCAGAAACGCGCGCACCCACCAGCTCCGCACGACGAGGAGCGTCGCCCCGAGCCCCGCGTGAATGAACATCGCGTTCTTGGCCTCCATCAGATTCTTGGACGCCCCAAACTCCGGAATGGCCAGGGGCCCCAGCAGCACCCCCACGATCAGCAGCCACGCCGGCCCGGTCATCCACGCCGCTATTCGACGACGGTGACGATGCAGGCGATCATCGCGTTCGTGGGCGTGGAGCCCGCCGTGCGGGTGAATCGGCACCCCACCCCTTCCGAGGCCGTGAAGATGTCCGTGCCGCGCGCCTGGGTCGCGGTAGCCCGCGTGGTCTGGGCTAGCCCCGACCCGATGACGGCCGTGAGCCCCGTGGCCTGCCCCGTGGTGCCATCCCACCGAATCGCTTCGGCATGGACCGCGGTCGCCGTGATGGCCGTGTTCGACACGATCGACACGCTGATGATGGAACCCGCGTAGCCGGGGATCACGTACAGCGGCCCGGTGGCGTTGATCGTGGCCGGCCCGCTGCCGGCGATCGGGGCCTGGACGTCGGAGGAGCCGACGACCGAATAGTTGGGATGGGCGAAGGTGTAGGCGACCTTGTACCCGCCGGCCGCGATGATGTCGCCGCTCAGCGTCAGGCTCATCGACGAGGTGCCGGTGTGGACGCGGAAGCACTGCGTGTTGCCGCCGGGGCAGTTGAACCGCTGGACGGTCAGGTCCGACTGTGCGAAGGCCGGAGCCGCCAGGGCCAGGCTCAGGCCGAGGGCGAGCAGGAGCCGCTTCATGCCGTGACCTCCTGCGGGGCGCCTTCCTCGCGCGCGATCCGCTGGCGCTCCTGCTGGTTCATGTGCCGCGTGTAGCGCGCCTTGGCCATCGGCCCGGAGAAAATCTGGCCGGACGCCTTGTCTTCGTAGACGGGGCCGTTCTTCTCCTGGCGCAATCCGCGCCGGACCTTGGTGCTCACCTTCAACTGCCCCTCGGCGATCATCTTCTCGATCTGCGCGTTCACGGCCTTCGCCGCCTCACCATGGTGCCAATCGATCTGGTCGTAGTGGGCCTTGGCCTCGTCCGACAGCGCGAACACGCCGGGGAGCTGCGCGTTCACGTCGAGATTCCGCGTGGCGCCCGTGGGCCGGTACCGCTCGACGTTGCAGAGATCGCGCTCGGGCGAGCGCGGGTGGAGCATGAGCCGGGCGGCCTTCCAGAGCAGGATCGGCACCTTGTTGGCGTGGTCCCACGCGGTGTGGTGGTCCTGAGCCCCCGGAGGCTTCCGGCGCATCTGCTCGTCGGTCGGCATGTTGGTCACGAACTGCTCCCGGCACGCCTTCTCCAGTTTCGCCACCTTGTCGCGCTGGCTCGCCGTGAGATTCGGCGGCGTCTGCGAGGCGAGGTCGCGCTTCTGGGCGGCGATGCGCTGCACCACCCGGCCCGGATTCGTGATGGCCTTCCGGGCGATCGGGTCGTCGAGCACCCGCTGAATCTCGCCGATCTCCCGCTCTTTCTCCTCGCGCTGCCAGGAGCGTAGATAGTTGCGCTGGACCTCGACGTCCGCCTCGGACCCGTCGGCCTTGGTGACTCGGCGTTTGTCGTAGAAGAGCGGTCGGATCTCGGTGTCGTGGACGAGGGCCTGGATCTCGGTGGCCATCAGTAGTCCTCGTGCATGCGCGTCTTCACCTTCCGACCCAGCGCCTTGAAGATCGTCCGGCGCGGCCCTTCGAGCTTCGGCATCCAGTTGGGCTCCGGCGTGCCGCTCTTGACCGGCGCGGTGTCCTTTCGGAGCGGCGGCGCCTTCTCGCCCTTGGTCGCGGACCCCTCGTCGAACTCGGTGTGGTAGGGGGACGTCATCAGTAGTCCCCGCCCTTCTTGGGCAGCTTCTTCTTCATCGTCATCTTGGCCGCGCTCTTCTTGGCCATCGGCGCGTCGGAGGAACTCGCGGGCTTGCCCTTGAGCTGGTCGAGGTCGTGGCCGCCCTGCTTGGGGTGGATCACTTTGCGGAGGTCGTGGATGAACTCGGGCATCAGCTCACCTGGGCGCCGATGATGCCTTGCCACTTCCGGATCAGGTTCGTCCACCGGCCGTATGCGCGGTACTTGGCCGCGAAGGTATCGAACTCCTCGGCCTGCCCGAACTCCGGCTGCCCGCCCGGCCAGACCTGATCGAACCACTTGGCGGACTCGGCCCAGATGCGTGAGTCACGCGCGAACCAGTCGTTGGTATCGGTGAAGTCCACTTTGTTCGGGAGCCGGATCAGCGTGTAGGCGCCGTAGTGGACGTTCCGATTGCTCTGGGCAGTGTCCACCTTGCCCAGACTGGCGGCGATCTCGAAGGCGGTCTCATACAGCTCGGCGGGATAGATGATCTCGTCGGCCACGGCCTGGATCGGCTCGGCCTGAAGATCGCGGAGGTTGAGGAACTGGATCGCCACCGTGGCCAGGTTGGTCGCCGACAGCGCCGTCGTCACGAGGTTGTCGAACCCGGCCGTGGTGCTGGCGCCCGTCGTCGTCGTGTGGGAGTTGGAGCACATCGGCACGCCTTCGGTGTGGTTGTAGAAGAAGGTGTCCACGCTGAAGGCGTTGCGCAGGAACCGCTGGCCGTCGAACTGCCGGCGCCGCCACATGGAGTCGAAGAGGGCGGCCCCCATGTTGTCGATCTCGTCGAACTGGTCGTACTCCACGAGTAGGCGCTCGATCTGGAGGCCAATCGCGAACTCGACGTAGGCCGCCGACACGTCGTAGCCCTGGTAGCGGGACTGGTAGTCGATGGAGCCGGTGAACTGGCCGGCCCGAGGCATGCCCGACAGCTCTGAGTAGCGTTCGGTGTCGCGGAAGGGCGTGGTGGGCGGCACGTTCTTCCACAGGAAGGGCAGCATGTCCTGGTTCCGGGCCAGGATCGACCGCTCGCTGATGACCTCGCGGAAGCGAACGTCGAGCAAGTCACCGAAGGCGCCGCGCTGCATCACCGGCATGGGTGTGTCCTCCCCTTATCCCGTCTGTCGCTTGCTGATGATGGCCGCGGCCTGGGACTTGAAGGGCTCGCCGAGCATGGACCCGAGGAGTCCGGCCAGTGCCGCAAGGTCGTGTTCGAGTTCCACGATGCGCGCCTCGTGGGTCGCGAGAACGTCGGCCGCGCTGACGATGCTCATCGCTCAGCTCAGCGGGTTCAGGAAGTGATCCCGCGGCACGAAGTGGACGTAGCTGTCCGCGGCGCCGTTGAGGATCAGTTCCAGGATCGTGGCCTCGCCGCCCGTCCCGACCGCGATCGAGGCGTCGGCCTGCGTGAGCAGCGTCGAGAGCTGCAGGGTGATCGTTACGGCCGGCAGGTACGGCACGGCCGTGTACGTGTCGTTGACGGCCACCGCGCGCGGGAAGGGCACGGTCACGACCCACGAGGTGTTGGCCGTGAAGGTGGTGACCTTGCGCGAGAGGCCCACGTTGTTGCCGCTGAGCCCCCAGCACGTCCCGTCGTCCATGGAGTTCTCCATGGTGTCGGCGGCCGTCACGGTAGTGCCCCCGGCGCTGGCCGTGGAGTTGGTCACGGTCTGGAGCACCGTGCCTTCGGCGGCGCCGCCGGACATCAGCGCCTCATACACGGCATCGGGGTTGATGTAGACGCGCACCAGCCCCTCGGTATCGGCCTGCACCGTGGAGTAGGTCAGGGTCCCGCCGTCGGGGTTGCGCGGCGAGGGGCGCGGCGAGGCGCCGGCCACGCTACCGATCATGCGCAGGAGGCTCGTGGTCGTGGCGTCTTCGATCTCGCCGCCGTCCGCGCCGGTCGTGGAGGCGATGACCGCCTGGTCCTGGATGACGGTCGTCGAAATCTTGAAGTCCATGACGTGGAAGCTCGTGGCACCATCCACCCGCTTCACGGGATACATAGGATCTGCCTCCTTGACTGCTCGGGGACGTAGCTACCCGTGCGCTGGCGAGGGCGCCGCGCGGCCACTTGGTCACCGCGGAAGTTGCGCGGGAAGGGACTGAGCGCCGTCGCCCTCCGGCGCGCAAGGTCGGCTTGCGAGGGATACTGGTGCTCTTCCTTGAACCAGAGCGCGATCGGGTAGGACTCCACGCCTCGGCAGAAGTCGCAGGCGTTGCCCTGGACCTTCATGTCCGGGTGGCGCACGTAGGCCCATCGCGTGAGGCCGTCGCGGTACTTGCGGATGCAGGCCGTGCAGACGATCAGCGCGCCGAACCGCTTGGCCATCAGCTCTTCGACCCACGAGGCGGCGGGGATGGTGGCCTTGCGCGGGGCGAACTTCATGGCCATCAGGCGGTCCGTGAAGGACCATGGCCGGCGGAAGATGTTCAGCCCGTAGCGACCCTTCACTTGAACCGGCCGTTCTTCCGCATGGCGGCGATGCTGCCCTCGGTCGCATAGCCGAGCGTCTTGATGGCCGCTTCCTTGGACCCTCGATAGCCGATCCACTCGGCTTGGTCGGCGGGCGTCATGGCGTCGAACAGCTTCTTCCCGGGCGGGTCGTCTTTCTTGGGCTCCGGCGCGGGAGCACCACCCCCAAGCCCGCCGGTCGGCCGGCGCACGCGCTCGAACTCACGATCGGAGGGGCGTGGCGCCACGGGGCCTCCCAGCTTGTGACCGCCGACGACGCGCTCGACGGCGAGGAGTTGGTCGCGAATGTCTTTGGGATTGAACTTGGACGGATTACGACGTTGCAACGCACTCACTTCGGTCTGCACCTTGGCAAGCAGAGGGCTTCCGGCGAGGGCAAGATCGGGATACTCAGCGACGAACCCTTCCATGTCCTCTTCGGCCCGGCGGATGGACTCTCGTTCGGCGTCCTCGCGACGCCATTGCTCGCGCTTCTCTTCGGCCACAAGATTTGCGAGCGCGGTGATTCGCTGGGCGTCGTTGATCTCACCGAGCTCGAATTGCTGTTGGATGTATTTCTGGACGTCATCGGCAGTGGGTGGCGGCTTCGGCGGTTCGACGGGCCGGCTCCGGAGCGCGGCGTTCTCGCCTTCGAGCCGCGCCCGGTCCTCTCGGAGTTGGACGGTGGCCTCGTCGAGGACGGCGACCGCGGCCTGCGGCTCTGGGTCCGGCGTCGGCGTCGGGTCGGGTTGCGGATCGGGTGTCGGTCGCTCGTCGCCTTCGGGTAGCATTATCCGGTCACCATGTGCTCAAGGTTGATCACCATGTCTTGCTTCCCGGCATTGCAGGCACTGCACGCTGTCGTGAGGTTGGTATCGGCGTTCGCTCCGCCCGCGGCCCTCGGTAGCACATGATCAACCACAAGCTTCGCGCCATCGGCCGGCGTCGCGCCGCAGTAGGTACAACGAAACCCGTCACGAAGCAGCACACGGAAACGTGACGCCGCAGTAATGACCTTCAGAGAGGACTGAGGGACAAAGGTGCGGCGCCTATCTTGCTGTCCTCGAATGTGAGCGGGCGGTCTTGGGTCATATCCGCAGTGCCGCAAGGCATCACCGAACGAGCCGTAGTGGTAGCGATATGCGCGGATGCTGGGAAGCCCGTGGGCGCGACACAGCCGCTCCATATCGCGCTTCCTCGGAACTTCACCGAGGATCTCAGCCGCCTTGGCGAGGCCGGCTTGAAGCTCTGCCGTGGTCCACACAACGCCTGTCGGCATCTCTCCCCTAAAACGCAAACGGCCCCGGGGAGGACCGGAGCCTTTGCCTGGGGCCGCTTGCGCGGTCGCCTAGAGGCTTCGATCCCACCCGGGGCCGTTCGGTACGGTCGCCCGTCTTGTCTAGCCAGTCACCCTACGCCGGTTGTCGGCTCCCCGTCAAGCATGAATCGGGGACGGGATCGAACCGACGCGGCCCATCATTCGGCCATACATCCTGAGCCCAGACCTCGACGACATGTCCGGCACGGAGACAGAGCGTGATCCGGCTTTCGCGCTTGGAGTCCACCAGGCCCCGGATGCGGCGCGCGTTTTCGTCGGAGACGTCGAAGGTTACGAGGGCGATAACGTCTGCTCCTTCAACCCCAGAATCTTCGCCGGCCGCTCCAGGGCATCCTGCCGCGCCTCGGTCGCGCCGAGCAGATAGGCGACCTGGAGCTTCTTGGCCGTGAGGGCATCGCCCACGTCTCCACCCCGCACCATGTCGGCGATCGCGCCCTCCATCGCCGCGTTGTCACGCTCCTGCAACTCCGTCAGATCCGCGCGGTAGGTATCCCAGGCGGCGTCGCCGGTCAACTCCTTCATGCGGCTGGCCACATGGTCGAGGCGGTCGAGGAGATGCTGGGCGGCCTGGTGTTGCGGGGCCGCGACACGGCGATCGAAGGCGTCGAGGATGTCTGACGGGTCCACCGGAGCCATTTACGCCCCTCCCGGCGCCGCGGCCGTCGCCCCGGGCTCCATCTCAGGCAGCGGCGACCCGCCCCCGCCAGGCTGCGGCTCCTGGACCGACGTGCCGACCGTCCCCATGCCCGGCTGCCCGGCCTGACCCGCGTTCTGGAACTGCTGAGCCGCCGCGCTGATCTTCGCCTGCTGCGCCCGCTGCGCGACCTGCTCGATCCACGCGCGCGCGGCCTCGGTGTTCGAAGGCGGCAGGTGACCGAAGTCATCCGACTGCACCCACTCGAAGAGCTTTTGCAGGTGCGTCTGGGCGCCCTCCATCGGCATGCCCATGACCTCCTGGCCCCCGACCAACTTGGCGATGGCTTCCTCGGCCAGGATCGGCGGCAGCGCGTCGGGGCCGGGCGGCTGCGAATAGAGCTTGGGGTCCAGGCGCAGCGAGCGGATGAAGTCCTTGATGAGGCGGTAGAAGAACTGCGCGTTGGTGATGCCGAGATCGAAGGCCAGCGGCGTGGCCAGAATGCCGAGCACCGTCTGGAGCGACTGCGTGAGCACGGCGGGGTTGGAGTTGAGAAAGTCCGGCCGGAAGTCGAAATCGAACTCCGCGTCAATCTGATCCACGGATTCGATCGTCATGTACGACTGCGACGCTGCGCCGTCCCACCCAACGATCCGGAACTCCTTGCCCGGCGGCAACAGATGCCGATTCATCCGGTGGAAGTTGCGCGCGACTTGGCGGAGCCCGTTGAAGATCCGCAGGAGCAGTTGATCCGCCCGCACGTCGCCCTGCTGGAGCAGCGCGAAGGTGGTGCCGTAGGTGCGCAACGCGGAGGAACGGCCCGTGGGCACCTGGCCTTGCTGGAGCGCCCCTTGCGCCATCGCCTGCTGGAAGAACTGCATCCCGAGCCCGATGATCCCCAGCGCCGTCGTCTGATCCCGCTGGGGCCACTGCGGGATATAGACGGTGGCGCGGGGATCGCCGGGCACCCCCACCAGATCGCCCGGCCGGATCTTGATGACGTCGGCGTTCATCTTCGAGGAGGCGCCGTAAAAGCCCATCGGGATGTTGGCGAAGGTCCACCCGTCGAACGATTGATCAAACGTCCCCTTGATGAGGTCGTACATCGACTCGCCAAGTTCCAGGAGCGAGATGCCGTACCAGCGGCCGGGCACCGTGATCGGGCATGCCTCGGCCAGGGGGCGGTAGGGTTTCTTCGCCGGCCAGCGTTCGGTCAGCAGGCGCGCCTCGCACAGCACCTTGGCGTCGCGCTCGATGACGAAGAGCACATCTTCGGCGAAGCCGTCGCCGTCCACGTCCCAGCGATCGAAGGCGAGCAGGAGCTTGACCGACATGTGGCCGATGTCTTCCTCGGCCTGGGTGTCAGGTGTCGCGTGCTCGCGTCCCTCGGCCTCGTCCTTCTGGTCCTCCAGCCCCATGTTCGGCGTCAGGACGGGCAAGCCCGCTTCCCCGCGCTTCTGGTTTTCGATCTTGGCCAGCCCCTCGGCGTCGAGCCAGTTGAACTGCCGGCCCTGGCGGCGCCGCACCTCGTCGAGCGGCACGGTGTCGAGCAGGAACACGTACGGCGCGCCGGTGGGATTGTCGGCGCTCGGCGGTTGCAGGTTCGTGCAGCGCGTGGGCACCAGCACGTTCTCGATCGCGAGCGGGAGCATGACCGGCCCGTCGTACACGGTCTCGCGCGTCCGGACCCACAGCTCCAGTGACTCCTCGTCGGGATCGGCGGTGCGGTAGATATCGACCGTCGCCTCGGCCAGGCGCTTGGTCGCATCCCGATAGGTGACGTAGAAGCGGTAATCCAGCTTCTCGTCGAGCGCGATCCCGTCGGGCACCATCGTGGGGAACAGCCCCGCGTGTTCTTTCGTGCCGTCGCCCGCGATCAGGATCTCGACGTAATCAGAGACGGCCATGTCGTCGGGCACAGCCGGCCGATAGTGGACGGTGAGAAGATCCCGCTCGTCGCGCACCCACGGCGTGTAGGCGACGGCATTGCCGTCTTGCAACGCGCACGAAATGAAATCCCCGAGGCGGCGCTCGGCAATCTCCGGGCCGGGCTCGATGAAGAGTTGCGAGTCGATCAGGCGGGTGACGTGATCCTCGCGGTCCAAGTTGGCCGGCGTCCCGGCTTTCGCGCTCAGCAGCGGCCGAAGCGTGTTGACCACGTTGGAGATGCCCGCGTTGACGCGCAGCTCGGCGGTCATCAGAATGCCGGGATGGACGTTGCTGCAGCCGGGCCACGGCGCCGTTTTCGGCGGGAGGAGGTTGCCACCGCGATACTTCGCGTAGCGGTGCTGCCGCCCCTCCAGCCACCACGTGCGGTTGCGGTCCTGCATGATCTGCTCGGCGCGCTTGGTCACCGAGTCGATCACGCGCTCGTCGTCGATGCGCAGGAGGTTCTTGCGACGGCGTGGGAAGGGGGACACGCGGGGGCGCTCGGCGGGGGCGCTCGCGCCGTTGGTCTCGGGGGGAAGCGAAACCGGGGCGTCGCCGTCAGCCATCCGCTCGTTCCTCCTCGATGTCGAGGAAGAGCCACCCGGGCGGGAACCTGACGGTCAGCGGCGCCCCCGTGTCGCTCCGCCCCACGATCTTCCACGCGCGATCAAGTCCAGGGCCCTCTACCCGCTCGACGTCATAGATGGCGATGGGCGCAAACGCCTGGTGCGGGTGCCAGACCTGGATGATGCGTCGCGTGGTGCTCATCCTCGTCGATCCACCATCAGCATCCCCGGCTCCTCGCTCTCGCGACGTCGGCGCACGCGCGCCACCGGAAAGAGCTTCAGCCCGCGCGCCATCGCGGCCGTCCGTTCGTTCGCACTTCGGCCCGCCAGCCGCAGCCCCAGCGCCTCGCGATCCAGACACGCCTCCCAGATGGTCCGGTAGTGGGCCGGCCGCACGGCCGGCGCGCAGTCGATACAGAAGGACACGTCGGCCTCCGAGCCGTCGGACATCTGAAAGGTCACCTGCGTGCCGACGTCGAGTTGTTTGCCGACGCGGCGCGGCGTGCCTTCGAGCGGCCCGTCCTGCCAGACCTCGATGACGCGGTAGACGGGAGTCCCGCAACACAGGCAGGAGCCATTTCGCTTCAATGGGTAGGGCGGTCCGTGGATGTGGGCGCCGTTCACTTCGGGCATGAACATCTCGGAATCGGCCTGAAGCAGCGCGGGCAATAACGAGTCACGGGATAGACACCCCCTGACGCGCCTTGCGACGACGGCGCCATGCTCGCCAGTACGCGGCATCATAGCGCCTGCGCGCCCTCTCCCTAGCGAGCCGTCGCGTGCATTCTCTGCACTTCCTGCCGTGGCGACGGAGTACGAGGTTGTCGCCAGAGAATGGATGACCATGGAGGCAGTGCGTCGCGCGAGCAAAGCGCGCGGTTGGGCTTTGGCCTCGCCGCACATTCTCTGTCCCCGTCACTGGTTCCAAGTGGGCCGGATTCAGACACCATCGGACGCGACAGAGATGATCGAGTTGCAGCCCTGCGGGAATGGGCCCCTTCGCAAGCTCGTAGGCCCACCGATGAGCAAGCACACGACGTTTCTTCCACGCAATCGTCACATAGCCGTGTCGTCCACACGCACCTCGCCACAACCAACATCCGGAGTTCGGCTCCGGTTCTATCCGCTCGGCGAGCTCCTCCAGCGTATTAAAGTTATGCCGACGAGAAACATTCGTCACGGGGCCACCCGGATAAGCTCGACATGACAGTCCGGACACTCTATGTGCTCCGGATGCAAGGGCGGCGCGACATTGGGATGCGCGGGCCACAAGACATTCTCGAACGACACGCGGAGTTGCCCGGTCGGCTCCATGGCTTGCCGGCGGTAGAGCAGGTAGGGCGCGTGCTGGCAATGGCCGCAGAGCAGCTTCGCTTCGAGTTCCATCCGGCGCTCGGGATTCGTCATGGTCGCACGACCTCGCCATCGATCGTGGTGACCGTGGTCACGGAGTGACGTGGACACACCAGACGCCCGCCGATCATCGTCCATTCATCATCATCGGGGCCGAGTCCCGGCCGAAGAGGCTCCTCGCCGAGCCGGTAAGTATACGGCCCGCCCACCCGGCAGAGGTGACAGACGTCACAGATATAGAGATGCTGGATCAGAATCGTCATGCGGACGGGCAGTCCTCCCACCATTCTTTCGTGTGATCCACACCGCCGCTAGCCACCTGAGAGGCGATGGCCTGATCGATGGCTTGGCGCACGCCCTCGGCGCAGACGAGATGCCGCCTCGTCCAGCGGGTCCCGTCCCAATCGGACACGCGCCACTGGCCGTCGAGGATCGGGTGGGCGCACGTCGCGCAGTCACTCATCGGTCGCCGCCGGCTCCTCTTCATGCCGAAGTTCAGTCAGCACCTTGTTTTGGATGTCATCGCACATGCCCGCGCACGTGAGGGAGTGCCCGGCCCACCGCCGTGTGTATTGCATCGTCCCCGTATTCTCGCGGGGGTTGTCGGCCTGATGCTCACGAAGCACCTTGATCCCCATGAGGATGAAGTGATCGTAGCGCGCCACCAGCGCCTCGATGAGGTCGGACGCCGGGACGAGACTGAGATCACTCATCGGGGAGCCGAGTGAGCGTCGCCCGCGCCGTCGTCAGCACCGCGGCGCGCTCGCGCTCGAAGGTCTCGATACTCGCGACCCGCGCGGCCTCGATCTGGTCCGTGATGGCGTCCCACGCCTTCGCGCAGTCGGGGCAATAGAAGCAGCACTCCAGCCGGCCCGTGGGCTTCGTGTCCACAGGGATGTCACAGGCGCAGCCGTCGCAGCCGAGCTTCAGCGCCATGTCATGCCGGGGGCCGCGGCAGCCCGCCGAGGGCCGACACGATCCGGGGCTGCTCCACCATCTGCCGCAGGCCGAGCAGGAGCATCTGCCGCTCCAGGTGCTTCAGCGCGCCGTAGAGCATGCGCTCGGCCACGTCGGGCGTGAGCCCCGGCGAGGTGGCGACGCGCAGGCCGCCCGTGTCGAAGCTGGTCACGATGACCTGGCCGAGCGGACGCGGCTCGACGGCGGCGCCGTTCACGGACCCTTCATCACCCATCGGTGCGTCTCCTCACCATACTCCTCGGCCGCCGCATACGCGTGCAGTTGCTGCTGAACGAACCACCAGTGCTCGCGCTCGCTCAGACCACCCTGAGCACGCAACTGTTGTTCCTCGTCGCGCAGGAAGCGAACGAAGACAGGAACCACCTTCAGCGCCGCGCTCACCATCCCGTCACCCCGCGTCCCACGCCCGCCGCCACCATCGACACGGGCGCGTTCCGGATGTAGGCGTGCAGTCCCCGCCACTCGGGATCGTCCATGGCCAGATACCGCGTCACGGCCACGAAGTCGGAGTGCCGCTTCGCGGGCTGTTCTTTCGTGTCGCTCATCGGATCGCGGCGCGTCGCGCTCCACACCAGATGGGTGAGATGGTACGCCGTGCGCGTACACGAGCGATGAATCCGCAGGCGCGGCGCCCGCGTGATCGGGTTCGGCCGCAACGCCTGCTCGATGCGGTTGATGGCCACCGTGAAGTTGGTGTTGGCGTCGTCGAACCAGAATCCGACCTCCTCGAAGGCCCGGCGGATCGTGAACGTCTGGCCGTCGACCTCGCGGGCGAACTGGTTGTTCTGCGCGGTGATCTTGGGGTCGCCCTTGCGCCAGACGACGGCGAGCTGGTGCGCGCTCTCGAACGCCTCCACCTGGCGCTTCACCTCGGCCGCGTCGCCGGCAATTTCCATCTCGTGGATCTGCCACCACCCGTCCTGGGGGTCGATCTTATACCACGCGCAGGCCGTCGGCTTCGCCTGATGGGGGTCCATGTAGTAGAGCGTCGGCCAATTCGCGGGCCCCGGCCAGTCGAGGTCCGCGTCATCCCACAGGTGGCCGTAGCGCACGAGATCGACGCCGCGACACTGCCCGCAGCGGTCACCGAGGGCGGGATCGGGCACGACGAGCACGGTCCCCTCGCAGGTGAAGCACCACGTCTTCGGCTTCTCGGTGAACCCGGTGATGATCCGGCCGGAGAGGTGGATGGCCTCGCCGCGGAAGATCGCCCGCTTTTGTTCCTCGCTCATCCCCCGGCCGGCCTGGGCGATGTCCCGCGGGTCGAGGGTGCGGTTCTCGTCGGTCGGCAAGATCACGGCCGCCGTCTCCTCGGGATTCGAGCCCTCCAGGCCCGGCGCGATGATCTGGTCGAAGAACCACGCTGCCGTGATGGCCGTCGAGCGGTCGTCGGGGGGCGTGCCGCCGGTGATGATCTGCCCGCCCGTCTCCATGACGCGCAGCCGATTCGCCCGGTGGATCTCCTCGTCGGGCAGCTCGTCCTCGAAGATCAGGTGGTAGGCGCCCTGCTGAAATTCCTTGATCGACTGCTCGTGTGAAATCACCTGGAACGTCGACCACTTCTCGCGCTTCTCCGGGTGCCAGAGGGTGAGCGTGCGATGTTTCTCCGACCACGAGCGGTCCCAGTCGCCGTCGATCAGCCACGCGCGCGGAATCCAGCCCCAGTGCCCCGTCCGCGGGTCGCCGGGAATGTCGTCCTCGTTCAGCCGGCCGTTCCACTCGAACCACTGGAGCTTCTGCCGGAGGTTGATATCCCAGGCGGTGACGAGCGAGGTCACGGTGATCCGGACGCGAATCGGGTACTCCCGACCCCGGAGCTTCGCCGTGGGATAGTCGGCCGCGAGCGCCGCGGGAATGATACCGGTGGCCTGGATCACCACCTCGGCGAGCCCCACGCCCGTCTTGCCGGCGCGCCGGCCCCCCTGAATGCCGATCTCCCGCGCCGTCGCCAGGTGCACCTTCCGGGCCTCGGCGTTCACGGGCTGGTAGTAGTCGAGCTGGTTGGCCTGGGCATCCTTCCGCGTCCACTCCGCGAGATCATCCTCCAGCGTGCGCCGAGCCTTCGGCGAGAGACGCCGGAGCTGGGCGTCGGTCATGGTGGCGGCGGTCGCGAGGTCGAGAGGCATCTAGGGAAGTCCGCGGGCCCGCACGTTCTCGGCCTCGGCGGTCAGTACCAGCCACGACTTCACGTACACCGGGCCATCCGCCTTCCGAATTCGGGTGACGACGTTCGCCACGCCATACTGGCGGACCAGGCGGCGCATCGTCATCCGCAGACGGACCTCTCCCTGGTCCTTCGATACCGTCACGCCCGCCGGCGGTGGCGCGAGCCGATACAGCGATGAGACGAGCGGCTTGTGCAGGTAGCGCCGCGCCTTCTCTTCCGAGATCAGGAAGGCGTCGAGGTCATCCACAGTCTTCGCTCTTATTTCCACCCGCCCCAGCGCCACGCGATCCCGGTGAGCAGCAGCACCGCGCTGCCCAGCACGAGCCCCAGCACCATCAGCGGCACGCCAACGAGGAGGAAGAGGAGGGTCATGAGGAGCGCGCCCACATTCGCTCCAGGTAGGCGATGTCCTTCGGCTCGCCGTCGCGAATAGCGAGCGCCTCGAACACTTCACCCCAGGCCATCGCGGAGGCGGTAGCCACCTCGCCCTCGCGCCCTGGGAGCGCCGTCGGCCGATCGCCCCCCAGCAGCGCCGCCGCGAGGTGTTTGAACCGCGCTTCCGCCCGCGCCACGTCCAGGATCGCGGCGACGCCGGGATCGCGGCTCGCCAGCTGCAGCATCGCCCGCAGGCCCACGAGTTCTTCGAAGGGGGTCATTGACAGGTCTTGCCGAGGTCCACGATCGGCCAGCGCCCACACCAGAAGATCAGCCACGCCCAGATGGGCAGGATGATGAGCCCCCACGCCCCGAGGATGCCGATCCACAGCCAGCGCATCGTTCGCTCCTGGCGCGCCGTCATCCGGGCGCCTCCGGCGGCGCGGGCGTCAGATAGGCGCTCAGGAGCACCATCAACGCGCGCTGCTCCGCGGGCGACGCCTGGTCGAAGGCGCGCAGGAGCGCCCGCCGCGCGGCGGCCTGGTCCGCCTCGGTCAACTCCCCCGCCTCGGTCACGGCGCTGTCGCCCAGACGAGCATGCTATGGTTTCGCCGCGGGTCAAGATGCGCCTCGGCCCCGACGGCGAAGCCGGCCTCGGTGATGAACCGCAGGAGGTCATCCGGCGCCGCGACGATCTCTCGGCCGTAGGTCTGCTCACCGGGTTGCGGGAAGAACTGCTGCATGACGAGGTGACCACCGGGTCGGAGCAGCATGCGGAAGCCGCGGAGAAGTCTCCCGAGGAACGGCAAGACGTACCACATCGTCTCCGCCATGACAATCAGGTCGAGGGAACCCGGGGCGAGCGGCAGCGCCTCCACCTGCGCGAGGTCCTGGACCAGGAACCGGATATCGCGGTGGCGCGCCGCGGCCTTCTCGACGGCCGTGACCGAGATGTCGCAGCCCGTGATCTCGACGCCCGCGCCGAGCGCGTCGCGGACGCGCGCGGTCAGCGCGCCGAGCGCGCAGCCGGCGTGCAGGACCCGCGTCACCGGGGACTGCGAGGCCACGTGGCGCACCAGGGCCACCACCAGGTCGTTCTTGAGCGACTGCGCGTGACGGACGGTGCCCCATGGGTCGTCGATCCTGCGGTACATCTGCTCGAAGTCGCCGATGAGCGTGCCGTCCTTGATGACGAAGTCGTGATAGTCGGTGGAGTCGATGTCCGGCATGCTCCCCTCCCAGACGGAGACGCCGACCTTCGCGGCGGCGTCGTGGGCCACGTCCATGTCCGCGCGGGTTAGCTCGAGCGCCTCCGTCACGGGTCCCCCAGCACGCACGTCACCAGCCGCCGCCGCCACGGCCCGTCGATCTCGTCCCCCCACCGACACCCGCTTCGAACACCCCGCCGCCATCAGCACCCCGTTCATGGCCCCCCCACCACGCACTCGATCAGCGCGTCCCGCAACTCCGCGTCCACGTACATGCCCATCGACACCCGAGCGTCACACCCAAAGGCGACCAGAACGTCGTTGATCTCCTCGGCACCGATCGGTTGGTATCGGAGCCGGCGATCGAGCAGCGTGGCCACGGCGTAGCGCGCCGAGCGCGGCGCCAGCCCACCCTCGACGGGCGGGGCGGGCGGGGCGGTCGCCTCGGCCCCCGGCGTCGGGTCCACCGGCAGCGTCCGGTGCCCCGCCACCGCCCCCAGCCCCGCCAGAAACGCCATCCCGAGCCAGAAGGCCATGATCTCCCGCCAGGTGACTGGGGTCAGGTTCAGTCTCGCGCGCCACCCGCGGAGGCGCCGAAACCACGGAAGGGGTGCCCGCCTCGGGAGCGAGGCAATGAGCTCCGTCATGGCAAGACCGTCCCGCCTGGCCAGCTCGCGCGCCTCGTCCGACGGCGGAGGACACCACGGTACCCCGATCATCCCGCCCCCACCACCCGCGGCGGGTTGAACACCCCGAACGGCCGATGCCACCCCCGGCACTCGCACAGCACGCACTCCGGCACCTCCCGACGGTTCAGCATGTGCATGGCACGTCCGTGGCCGCACTCGCACTTCCCCCCGTCCTCACACGTGTGTATCGCCATGGTTTATCGTGAAACGCCTCGGGTCCCCCGCCCGCGGATCGCCGCGGCCCCTTTGTCCAGGGCGATCTCGCCAACCGTCTGCGCGAACTCGCGCCCGCGCCGGAGCCGTTCGATCAGCCCCGCGCACGCCTCCCGCTCCGCGCTCACTGCCGCCCGGATCACTCCGGCCACGTCCTCGGCCACCGTCGCCCTGCGGGCGGCATCGAGCCCCGGGTCGTCGTCCCAGTGCGTCGACGCCGCATACCGTGCCGCCCGCGCCTCCGGGGTCACCGGGGTCAAGGATTACCCTTACCGACTCCCCGATCGCCCATCCTGGCGCCTCCTGGAGGCCCTACAGACGGTTTCCCGGGCTCACCGACACCCACCGTCACGAGTTCCCCGTGGCCTGACCGGAATTCGGGGGCCGGAGATGCGCGGGAGGGACCGGCCCCGGCCGAAACCCCCACCGCCTGCGCGCCCACGTGCCCCCCTGGCACGGCCCATCGGTCCCTCGCCCATGGCCCAACACCCATTGGTCCAAGGCACTGTGATATCGCGTTGTTACAGAACAGTCGCGGCTCACGGCACAGCCTCACCACTACCGGTTGGGGTCGGAGTGAGGCCCGCCAGCCTCCGGCCAAGGGCGCGGATGGCCTCGCGGGTGTCGGTTTTCATTCCATCCGAGGCTTGTTCTCTTCCGAACCCCAAGACGTTGAGCTTGTCGGTGAGGACGGCGAGCGAGACGGAGTGCTGCTTCCGGTCGCTGGCCTTGGGGGTCGCGGCGTAGTCCTTGGACACGAGCCGGAAGGCACCGGAGAGGGTCTTGTAGGCTTCGTCCTTGGTGACGCCGTGCTTGACGCGGAGACTCTTGACTTGGGGGTGGCCGGCGGTGGGCATCTCGCCGGTCGAGCGGTTAGCGTTGGACATGGCGACGCGGATGGCATGCTCACGGTTGCCGATGCGGGTGTGTGGGTCGGCCGGCCGGGAGATGGGCTGGAGTTCGTCGAAGGGATCGGGCACGTCGGCCACCTTAGGGCGTGGGAGTGCGCGGCGCGTCAGGCGTGGCGAGATGCGTCATCGGTGGAAGGCGAGGACCACCGCGAGGGCCCAGGTGATCGCGGCGACGGTGAAGAGGCCCCAGAGCACACGGGTGACCATGCCGGCCATTCCTAGCCCCTCGTGGGGGTGGGGGTCAAGGGAAATCCTGACGGCTCCGTGACCCATGCGGGCTCTGGGAAACGTGCCGAGCGGCAGGATGAGCAGCGGCGCGAACCATCGATCAGGACGGTCGGGATGCCGGGGTAGCGCGAGCCGCAGCGTTGACACCACCACACGTTGATCGACCCGCAGTGAGGGCACGGGAAGGTGGTGGGCTGCTGCGTGAGTTCCACGGGACGCTGGCGGTCGCAGTGGGTACAGAGGCGGGTCATGGATCGCGCTGCCACGCGCGGATGTAGCCGGGGCCGAGCGGTGACGCGGTGCGCTCCTCGTCACTACCGTTCCGAACAGCTTCGAGAGAAGCAGGAGTTGTCTCTATGAGACGAGACTGAGGTAGAGGCTGGTGCCGGGCTGGTGGCCGGGCTGGTCCGGGCTGGTGGCGCTGACCAGCCTGCACCAGCGACGGCGCCAGCGACTCACCAGCCGGCGGGCTGGTGTCCTGGCTGGTGGGTAGGCTGGTGAAGCGCCCGGCAATACGGAACGCCATGGAGGCGCGGGCGAGCCCGCCTGCGACGCTCTTGACGTGCTGGGCATGGCGGGCGGCCAGCTCCTCCTCACGAGTCGGCTGGTACTTGAGGAAGTCGTGGATCTGCCAGCCGCCCTCGCACGCTTCCCAGAGGCCCGAGGCCACCAACTCGGCCGCGAGGCGACGGCACGTCGCGGGGGGCGTGCCTGGAAAGATCACGTCGAGGGCGCCGGCCGGGATGTGGCCGTTGGTCAGAAACCGCGCGGCGTAGCAGAGGCTCGCGGCGAAGAAGCCGAAGCGCTCGAGCTTGCCGCGCTGTCCGTGGTGGTGCTTGGGGTGCTGGGGTGCATCCGGGTCGAGCCGCGCCCACGTCATGCCTGGTGTCGCTCCCAGGAGCGAAATTGCCACCGGGCGCCGGGGCGACCCCGGACTCGCTCAGCTGGTGGGAAAGCGAGCGGGCCCGGCCCCGGTGGCTATCCGACAGCGTACGGATTCGCCGACGCCGTGGCAACGGATTTCCCAGACTGTACTACTGTCCTCATACAGTGAGACGGCTCGGGTAGTAGCCGAACGCGGTCAGGCCCCTACATCTTGCGCGAAACTAGGTGTTGCACTCCTCAACACCATGGTCAATAATATCAACATGACGAGAGATGAGTGGAGGCGCAGACATGAAGGTGCCGACGCGAACGTGCCGGCGGTGCGGACACCAGTGGGTGCCGCGGCAAGAGAAGACGTGGGTGTGCCCAAAGTGCCACAGTCCCAGATGGAACGACACGCAGACATCGGGGAGGCCAGGACGATGAGGACGCAAGAGACAACCAGGACGAGGACGAACGCGGTGTGTGTGCGGTGCAGCCAGGACGCTGCGAGCCTCGGAGCGTCCCGAGTAGCCCCCATGGAGGCCAGGACGATGACGACGAGAGGGACGCCCGAGCCCAAGACGCACACCCCAGGACTGTGGACCGCTCACGACGAGGAAGACGCCACGGGCGCGCTCCCGTGCGTACTCACGGACAGAGTGAACGCGGGCGGCAACTTCTACGTGGCGCAGTGCAACGCGTTTGCTGACGCCCGCCTCATCGCCGCCGCGCCCAAGCTGCTCGCGACGCTGGAGGGACTGAATCACATGGGCGGCGACGATCGCGGCGGCTATTGTATCTGCCCCGCACGAGATGGCTCGGCACCCGATGCGCGCCATTCGACGTCGTGTGCGGACGCCCGCGCCGCCATCCGGCAGGCCACGGAGGACTAGTATGCCGGGACCGTGGAAAGCCCGGCCCGGCTCTAACCCCTAAACCTCTAACCTAGGGAAAGGAGCTACCGTCATGAAACGCACGTACGTTGTCGGCCCGTCCGGACACGTGTTTTGCCGCGTGTGCTCGGCCACGCTGGGCTCCGTCTCGGGGCTCGATGATCGGCGCGGCCTGGCGGCCCATGAGATTCAGAATCACGAACGGCATCCCAAGGTTCAGCGCGCGACGCTCGCGGCGCGAGAGGGGATGAGGCCATGATGAGCATCGAGACGATCGACATGGGAGACCGCGTCATCTGCGACATGTGCGGCGAGGAGTGGACGGGCCGGCCCGAGAGCGGCGGTTTCCTCTTCGGCTCGAAGGCCACCTGCCCGACGTGCGGCCCCGCGCTTGAACGAGACATCGTCCGCTCCGCGGAGGAGCACGTGCGCGCAAGGTGTCCGGCCGGCGTACCGTTCGCGACCTGGGTCCTTAGCCTCCGTGGCGGCGACAACACCATCCGCATCCTGAGCGGCGCCGATGCCCGTGACGCTCTCAAGGGCCTATGAAGCCCAAGACGGTCCGGGCCTGGCTGGTGCAGGACGCGAAGGGGCGACCCCTTGTGTTGCCAATCGGGTCGGTATCGGTCTGGCGTACGAGGAAGGCGGCGCGCCTGATCGCCTTCCACTCACGGCGCATCGTCCCCAGTGAGGGGACCGTGGTCGTGCAGAAAGTTGGTCCATTCGGTGACGAACACGCGAGTCAAGCTAACGCTCGCCTCCTCGCCGCCAGCCCAGCACTACTCGCCATCGCCCAGCGCGCAGTCTGTCACAAACATGCGGCCCATGTACTCCAAGACTCAGACCCGTGTGGTGGCGTGCTCTGCCCCGACGCTCGCGCTGCCATTCACCAGGCCACGGAGGGCTAGACCATGACAACCACAGTGCTGCCCAGCAACGAGAACCTGTCCCGCAACGCCGTCATCACCCGACTCAAGACCGCGCTGCGCGCTCGGTCGGGCCGAGCGTGGTCCGTCACCGGCGGGCGCGGGACGGCCTA
>ERZ1292644.148-Hain-H14-01um-R2-148-length-48165-cov-21_pt4 | contig 35659 bp, 62 predicted proteins | sample MGYA00564402_ERZ1292644 | MGnify/ENA primary metagenome ERZ1292644 (study PRJEB36523, sample SAMEA6512644) | groundwater metagenome | collected 2019-01-09 | study: AquaDiva: Metagenomics assemblies of 32 groundwater samples
AAACAGGCAGCCAACCACGGAGTCATCGCCTGGCTATCAAAGAAATGCCAGTGCAGGATTTGACTATCCACCCAAGCTAATCCGAGCCAGCAAAAACATGTTGCTAACAAAACATTGGCATATGCCCGTGGGGTCGTCATATTGTCTATTCTTCCTCCGTAAAAATCTCCGGTACTAATCCCTCTGGAATATTATGACGTAAGAAAAGTCGCTGCAAATAGCGTCGCCGTTTCCCAGGCTTACTTTCATGTAACGCTTTCACCACCAAAAAGGGAATCAGGAGTGAATGACCCGGCTTTTTCAGTTTCTTTTTGAGCCAGTCATTCACGACATGGACGGCCTCATAATCAAGAGATTTTTCCCCAATATCTACTGCATATACGGGCTTAAATTGGTATCCTCCTAATCGGCGCTTGAGTTCCTGAAAAGGCAATCCTGCCGCTCGTGTACGTGTGGCCGCCAATAATTCCCGGCTATTGCGTGCGTATTTTGTCAGCAGACAGAGCCTCGTGGTGTGGTGTACTAACCGTTCGACCGTCTGCATCTCCGCATACGACATTTCATGACTGAGGCATCGTCTAGCCAGCGCCACATGAATCTCCCCTTTGGAAATAGTGATATGGAGTTCTTTTGTGTAATATTGTCCAATCTTCGGATAGCCCCATTTAAGAAAATGTTTTTCTTTTTTGATACGCCAGAGGAGCAGCCCTAGTGTAATCGGTCGTTTGGTGGTCGCATTGACTTCCTCCTTGACTGCTTCTCTGAGCTGATGGGCAAAGAGCATGGAGAAATCGTCAAGCGTGGTGTACGTCATATTTCAGTTATCCACTGGGGTAACCGCTACTCTCATGGTTCTCCCAGTCTGCTCCCTGGTGGGGGTGCAGACGAGTGCGCTTCAGTTCTTTTTTCATACCGTTTTGTCTTTCGATTCCATCGACCATACTTCAGCTTCAGTGAACAACGAATGGTCTGTGGATTTTCACAGATCGTTCCGCTTCGCGTATTCCAGCCGCAGGAACATCTCTCCCAGCACATACATGTTCCCATGACAGAACCGCATATCCCACAATGCCATCTCACTTGTTTGAGTAGAATATCTATAGACGACTCAGTCATTTCTCTTGTTCCCCTTGCGTTTCTTCTCATACGCTTCAAGTGCACGCATCCCCCATAGTGTCCACAGGAGCGGTGATCTTATTAAGAACATAAATTTCTCCATGTTCCGTGCGGTCGTACATGATACCGTCGTTTTAACTCCAACAGATAATACGCCGTCCGTAGACTAATCCCTCGGCGCTCACAGATCGTCCGAAAATCCCGTTGTGATATTGCCACGGTTTTCCATTGCTCCACCAAGGCGGCGGCCTGCCACCAATCCTCTTTTAAGAGCTGACGGAATGGAGTATAAGAAGGCATATGCGCATTGCCATGGACTTATTAGAGCGCCGACGGAATCTGGTCCGCACCCTCCATTACCAAGGGCTGCAAGAAGTTGATATCATTCAAAAACTCGATGCCGCTGGATTTTTTCCAGAGACTGAATACTGGAAGATCAAACGAGACGTCGTCCGACGCGATATTGAAAAAATCACCCTTGCCGATGCTCATCGATTTCATGTTTTGGAAGTAGATGCCCATCGTGCCCATTATGATTACATCACCCGTCAAGAAGCCATTTATCAAAAAGCCATGGAGCGTAATGATTTAGAAGTGGCCGCTCGCGCCTCCAAGGATATTGCCAAAGCGCATGGCGTCCAGACAGATGAGCCCAACCGACCGAAAGAAGATTTAATGACCATCATGATGCAAATGAAACAGAAAAAGCAACTCACTGCTCCACCACAAGCCCTTGAGGGAAAGGGAGAAGAAGCGATTCCGTCATTTGTTCCGGCGAATGAGCACGTATCATAAGACTAACAACTGGTTCACGAGGTAATTGCCCCTTCTTTTTTCTCAAACACATATTCCGCCGATCCCATCATGCTACTATTGCCGGCATGCATGAATCCGATCTTTTTCAGATCGTCCGCCATACGTATGGTTGCTGCCACGCTCGGCGGGAAATATAAGAGACAATTGTAGAGTCTGACGGTCGGATCTTTCCATGCTGCCGCAACATTGAGCCCATCCCAGATTTTTCGCGGCCCGTTATCGCCGACAAAACCGCGAGCGATTGCTTTTTGTTGTTCTGACGATGGAGCTTCCCTGTGATAAAATACAAAAAGATCAATGGACACATGATGTTCAGGGGCTATGCCCACAGAATGTGCCGCCTCGTTCTTTTTTAGCCGTATCTGCCTCATGAAAGGACTCTCGGTAAATTGTGTGAGCAGTACAAGTAATTCATTCCAGGTAATGGAATTATGGTCTGCTTGTCTATCGCTAGGAATCGGCTTTTCCATGACAATTGCTTCAATAGATTTCTTTTCTGCTCCCCACGTGAAGTGTGACACCCGTTGCCGAAAGATCGGAACGAGATCCTCCTCTTCCATCACTGCTCCTGCTATACAGTCAAGTCTCGCTTTCATCTGGTCGTCTTCTCGTATGAATTGCAGCGCCACAGGGAATCCTCGACTATCAGTGGCGGTGCTAATGACGCCAGAGTTGGTCAGTGCCATGTCAATAAAGAAACGTGCTTTCATGGGTCCTCCCTTTTTTGCCTGTTCTCATACATCATACTATAATCGTCTCACTTGTTTGGCTTGCGCTTCTGTCAACAGGCGAGATTTTCCACACGGTAGGCATTCTCCTTCTCCATGGCAGTAGGTGCATTCCTCAAGAGGACGGGCATCTCGGAGCGATTTTACGAGGTAGGGCACATCGGCATCAAACAGATTCTTGATGGCAAGGTAGCCCTTAAAGCCCTGGGCATGAGGGAAGTCGTGGATGCGTGTATGGAGCTGTTCCCATTCCGCCTGGGCAGAAAGAATCAGGCCGCGCATACGTGCAAACGACAATGTCAACAGATCCTGCAACGAGGACGCCACGATCGGGACGGGGGGAATCACCGGGGCCGGGTCGGCTCGTTCGCGGGCGGCTTCTATGATCGGCGCGATATTCATGGTCGCGACCTTCCCCTGCGCAGTTCTATACCGGCGCACTGTTGGCGCTGGCCGTGTCAGCGAGTCACGCACCGATTTTACTAACTGCGTACTCACGACGCATTGGTTCGCAATCTGACTATCGCTCCATTGTCGCCATTCCTTATCTTTCAACAGCGTCACCACTTGGCGGCGTTTATCCGCTGCAGAACGGCGCAGGCCATGGGTCGCGTTCGCCGCACATGCCAAGAGAATGGCGGTGCGATAATTCCCTTCCGTGCTCGACGCCTCAATCTCGACGAGTCCAGCGCGCGTCGCAGCAAGGACCCGATGGAATCCATCCACCAGCCAGTGTCGAACGCCGTCTGAGACGACTTCGACAGCAGGCAACCGCGTACCAGACGCCCAGACTTCACGATATTCTTCCACCAGCGCTTCATTCACCTGCTGACGTGGTTGCAGTTTCGAATCGATCGTCAAGTGATCAATACGGATGAGTTGACTCATACTGTGTGCTCTTTCTGCCATGCCTCAACAAGCGGAGCAGGAATCAGCCACATCCCGGCACGGATTTTTCCACCCATAATTTGACATTTCCCTTTCCATCGGGTGGTCACTAACTGTTGGACAAAGGCGCGTGAGCGGCCCATCAGGACTGCCGCCTCTTGAATCGTATACTGTTTCATCGTTCTTTTCTTTTCCTAGATGGCGGAAAATCCGTCCCCCGTTGGAGTGACCAGCCAATCGTTCGGCCCGCTTTGACATGCCGCACCACGACGCGGTTACTCACGCAGGCCAGCGCTGTATTGACGAGGCCAAGCCAGCTCGTTCCACGTAGATAAAAGCGATTATGGAGATAGGTCCTGAGCGTCATCGGTTTCCTAACACTGGGTGACATACCAGGAGGAGAGCGCATCATTGAGAAACGTGAAGAAGATCACCCCATGACTCACGGAATGACTGGTAGCGCAACGACCATATTGCAGAGTCTCCCCATGCACGGCTCCTCCAAACGCACTCGATTCGTCTGGCGCGCCCCACGCTCCTACGACCTCCGCCGTAGAGGCTCCCGTATGCATCACCGCTTCCCGCCGACTATCAGCGGCCTCTGCCTCTTGTTGCCTTTGGATCATTTCCTGTTGGATCGCGACACATCCAGTGAGCCAGAGCATGAAAGAGAGGAGTAGGCTCACCATGACAAGGGTCCCCACGAAACGCCGAAACGACTGTTTACCATCAGCCCACTCTTCACTAGACAGATGGTATGTTTTTTTCATTCTTTCCCTCCTTTTTCATCGTTCGTGAGGCCAGTCCAGGTATACCCACACCGACGACAGAGATAATGTAGATGTTCCCGCCCCGTTCCGTCGTCAAGCTGTTCTCTGAAGTCACACGCATAGCGATCCTTATGGTAGGTCACGCCAATACTATTATGCCCACATTTGCAACATTGCTCATTAAGGAACTCGCTCATAATTTTTCCACCTCACCCTCATATAGCAACTTTGCTTTCGAGTGTCAAGATTGCTATTGCCCGTTCGCGCTGGTATCATACGGTTTCTCTAGTGCCCGAAAAGGGGAAAATAGAATAATGAAATATCTGATCTGGAGCAACGAGCGTGAGGCGTGGTGGAAATCGGTCGGCCACGGCTACACGAAAAACCGAGGCGATGCCGGTTCCTACGATCTCGAACAAGCGATCGACATTTGCACCAACGCGAACATGCACCTGCACGACACGCAATGGCCCAATGAGTGTATCGTGCCATATACCTTCAATAAGGAGCGCACAATGATAGAACTTCCTGATATCGAACTCGTTGCGGCGGCGGTGCATGCGGCTTGGATGGATAGTAAGATACGCCAATGCATCACCAGCCGCACGGCGGAAGATGGAGAAGAACTCATGGTCGAGTACCAAGAACTGAGTGAAAAACAAAAAGAAGTGGATCGAGCTATCGTGCGCACGGTCTATGATGCGATTAGGACCGCTGGACGGAGAGAGTGCTGATGATTACCGTATGTGCGGCTTGTTGTCGGTCATGTTGCTGGCAAGGATATTTCATGTGTGACGAGGCATCCGAGGCCGCAACTATCTTGCTACGGCTGGAGGATGTACAACGTCTCGCTCTCGAATCGCCAGACTACTGGCAGAGGCAAACGGAGGTTCCACAGAAAGCCCTCGTCAACCGAATGAGGAAAGCCATTGCGAAAAAGAAATCCACCGTTGCTCCCGTTCGTCCAGCAGTTTTCACCCTACCCCCTTATGATGATATCTACTTCGAAGGCCTCCGCGTTATGAAAGAGGATGAAGAATACTAAACTGAACCGACTGAAGCTCACTTGGCAATAATTCAGCCGGATATCCAAAGGCTCTTTGTCCATTCTTATGTTGGAAAACAACCCGGCTAGACGTCACTTCTAACTCTTCGGAAATAAAAGGGTTTAAGTTTTTTGCTGTCAAAAAAGCAGGCAAGCGGACGTCAGCATCGTAATATTGTCTTCCTTTTGCTCCCCTCGTGAGCAATCGGTTGTCACCCGAACTTCCATTCTTACATGATCCATCTCCCCTGACAAGAGAAATGTCTTTTTCGTTGTATCTAAAATTGCGATATGTCGCACGTTGAAAAGAGGAGAGAAATATTTTTCTGTAAAAAGCGGCAATGTATCCCCCCTACCTACCAACTGAAAAAGTCACAATCAATTTTCGATGCTGAACTTCGTTATCGGCATAAGGTTTACTTGTAACGATTAAGTAACGTTTCGTTCTCGTATGTTCTCTGGAATCCGAGCAAGTTCCTCCAATGATCGACGAACAATGCGTAATTGTTCATCACTGAAGTCATTCCATTGCTTACCCCATGTAACGTTCTCTTCAAAGTCATGCAAACAGTCTTCCGCACTGTCAAAATTACAATCCTCCCATACTACATGCGCAGGACCCCACAGCAGAGGACTACTATCACCTCCTAAGTCCCATACCGCCCGCCGGTAAATATCTGCAATTACATCCGGCCATACCCCACAACATTCACAAAAGGAGATAGGTATGTCTCCTATTCTTTCGTATATGTCCATCATACTGTCTTTCTCCAAAATTGTACTTTGTGTGTTTTTTTGATCATCTCTCATTAGGGTTTAGTGCATGACGGAAATGTCAGAGAAGCACGCTTCTCTGCTCGCCCAAATCTCTATCAATAGAGTTGAACCGGGGAAATGCCACGAGCGATGGCTATCTATTGAGACAAACCAGCCGAATTGATCGCTGAGCGCCGTCAGTAAGCGAAGATCCTCATGCCTAATACCATATGGCTGAGAAACATAGACAACAGGAGTCTTCCCACGTCGCCAGAGAGACACATGATCGGCGCGAGGTGGTGCGTGCGGAAGATCACTGTCCCGCCAGTGAGGACACCGTTTCCCCGTGAGCCGCCATAGACAGACCTCACCCCCAGCGGGTATCACTCTATTGTCTCCCTGCCAGATTGTCTTTAGCCGATCCGCTGTCGCTTCCGCCGCAAGCCGGGAGACGATATCAGGCTCCATCTCGCATAACCTATGCGTAATGTTTTTTTGTTCTGTCGTCATATCTTTTATAAATGCCATAAATAAATCATGCTCCTTGAATGTTTATTGGAATTTCGCCGCCCGCCGATTGTGTGAGGGAAATACTGAATGGCTCTTTTTCTTCATATTGAACCCCCCACATTATGAGGCAATCATTGTTCCTCCCCTATTACCTATCACTCCCCCTATCCCTATGTCACCAAAGTTCTATATGTGACTTTGTCCATATTTGTATCGTGAAATAGGCTCTAGTGCACGCGCGAAAAGTGAAGAAAAATGCGACGTGACTTCCGCGCCACGTCCAGGGCCAAGTTTTTCGCTTTAACTCCGCGTGCTTGGCCCTGTCAGGGCCTGGCATCGGCCTGACTGGGCTGGACAAGGCAAGCGGCTTAGGCAATCGATAGGGCAGGGGGAATAGGGAAAGGAAGGCTTGGCATCGACAACTGTCTGGTGGTAGGGATAGGCAGGCGAGCGGTTGCCATGCTGGCCTAGTGAGCAGACAGCGCCGATTGTAGGTAGCCACCCCTACCAGCTACCAGCGAAATCGAGCAGAAAGGGGGCAAGCAGCCACGAATCGAGCAAGTGTGGCCTTTGCTATTGCCTGGCTGAAATAGCCACCTTATCCGGCGAGTGTGGCTGAATCGGCTCCATCGAGCGAGCGCTCAACAGCGGATCGTAACTCAGGCAGCTCGCCAGTAGGTAGCTCGGAGAGTATCACCTTGAGCTGCTTGAGCACTATGAGCAAGCGCTGCTGGACAGTAGGCGGTTGCTTGCGGCCTTGGATGACACGGTATTGCTTGCCGTCTTTGCCAAGGACCAGCTTCTCCTCATGCGCTAACGTAGCTTTACATACTCCGTCTGGAAAGATGAGATATCAATATGCTTTTTCTCTGTTAGATCATAGATATCAAGAATGGTATACTTAGGAATGGTGACAATACCATCAAGTCTACACTTGTCTTCTCCTAAGATAGTAAGTGACTGAGAATGTAGGACAATATATCCATCGTGGTTCCCCTCAGCCCAACCAACAGAACGGATACTGTCTAAGCCGATTGTCATATCTTCAGCTTTCTCCCATTTCCCGATGGAACAATGGTGCACTTCCCACGTCACCATGACAAGTTTTCCGTCTATGTCGAAATCAAGCATCTTTCTTTCTCCTCCTGGGGATATCCCAATATGGTGAACCACACTTACTACAACGTCGCGGTCTCTCTGGCATTCGAGGATGCCAAGTATGCCCACAACGTAGGCAGGTACATGTTGGTAAGTTAAACATAGACATATAGTCTCACCATACTGTTACTATGTCAAGGGCTAATCAGTGATAGGCGAGCTAACTCCCTTTTCTCGCTCAAGCGCACGCAATTCTTACGTTTTCTAAGTAGCGAATAACATTGAAGTTACTAGAATAACCTGTTGCTCCGCTTTTCGCCGTCTCGTCAACAAGTTATGCGCCGTTTCGCGGGGCTGGTACTTCTCGCTGTGTGAATATCATTGAAGTTTTTACACACAAACTGATTGACAAAGCTATGTCTATCTGTCAAGCAGTTCTATGGGCCGGATAATAGCTGCAAGCCGCCTATTGTAGGCAGCTACCCTGCTGGATTGCCCGCAAAAAGCGCCGGAAACGGCTATTGCGGGCGTAATTACCCGCCGAACGACTCTTAGTATTGCCCGCCAATTTGCCCGCCCGCATTTGCCAAGCCAGGCGTTTTCGCCTGCTTTCGCCCCCATCTGGCAACCGCAAGTGTCGCAATTTTGACACCCAAACCACCCGGTTTTCCACAAATCCCCTGCAATTCCGCCCACTTAACTCGCCTGTCGCAATTGAGACACCCTGTCGAAATTGAGACACCCCTAATTATCGGACATATACGCCCATTTTCGGTCGGTTGCGCCCGGTTTTCTGCCCGTCATGTGGCTAAATTGCCCACCTGCCACGCATTTCCCCTGCAATTCCAGCAGGTTAGCCCATGTCGGGCGTGAATGCCCGAGAAAACCAGCCATAATCGACGAAACACCAGCAATTACACGGGGTTAGCACCACAATCGAGGGAATCGGACATGAACGCCCGACCAAAATTGAGCAAATTCAGCTACTTACACCATTTTCGGGCGGGAAACTCCTTGACGAATCGGGCAGCGGAAAACGGCAGGTGCGAAAAAGTCCAGCAAAATCAAGGGAACTGCTCGATGGCACGGTAACTGCTATCTTTTGCAGTTGCGATCGGCAAAAAAAGACAGCGACTGCTCGCTGAGGAGTTTTTTAGCCGATCGTTGCAAAACTTCAATTCAATTTTCTATTTTCTCGTATTCAAGAATTGAAAATTGCGAATTGACAAGGACTAGGCTACAGACATAGCCATAACAAGAAAGGACAAGACAATGGACTACAGGATAATAGGAGCAATAGCCAAGAGGATTATCCGGTCAGACAGTAGGACTGGCAAGACAACGACAGCGGTAGAGTGCGAGTCTCGAGCTGGTCTCAATCACAGTCTTTTCCTAAAAACCTACCTACGGGACGGTATCCTCAACCGTGGGGATATCTGGATTAACGTTGATATTTAGCAGAGTGGGCCAGGCTTGCCTGGCTTAATGCTACAGGCGAGTCACAAGTCTCGCCAAGAAAGGGGAAGACCATGAAATGGACAACAGATAGCGAGTTAGTTGGGCGGCGAATCACCATAGCTTGTGGCTATAGTGACGAAGAAGAGGCCACGGTCATTGCAGTGTCGATCAAGACTGACATGATCCGTGTCAGGACTGATGACGGGGATATCCTGACAGGTAACCAATGGGATGTTCTAGACTAAGAAAGGAGAAAGTCATGAAAAAACACATATATGCTTATGCTTTCACTGCCTTAGTGTGGGTAAGTGAAACATTATCAGGGCCTTACGCTCACCAGGATTTAATGCGGCGGCTGAACGAGCTGACGCCGAAAAGGGCGTTAGAAGCTAAGGTGGTCGAACACAAGACATGGGCGGGGGAAGAAGCCTGGACGTTGATTTACAGGGCCACAAAGTTGGAGTGTGGCGAACGGTGCGACTAAGCAGAGTGACCCTGCTTCGGCAGGGGGAATGCTACAGCCCGGTCACAAGTCCGGGCAAAAGGAGAAAGAGTAGAGTATGGATTACAGCATTATCACACTAATAGCCCGAAAGATGTTTCAATGGTCGATAGAACAAGGGGTAGTATTTACGAGCATAGAATGTCAGATCGCGAATAATCTCAGGTATCGAGTCCGATTAGACAGGCGACACAGTATGCTTGTCCACAAATGCAGATTTAACTAGCAGAGTGGGCCAGGCTCAGCCTGGCCCACGAGAGAAACTAACATCAACAGCCCGGGCAACCGGGCAGAAGGAGAAAGTATGAAAAATTATGAAGATATCCAAACTATGACCCCAGTTAAGAACTGGGAAGAGATACATCCTCTTGACCTACGAGAGGAAGCCAAGAGTCTCTCTGAGCAAGGAGAGACGTATCAGGTCGCTGTGGCGGGGGCTTACAACGAGGAGAGTATCACTGTCCTCTATATCCCGTCTATAGGCAGGGCAGGGATAGCTTGGGGATCGGATGCCGAGTGGACAGATGCCGATAGCATCGATGACGCTCTGCAGCGCTTTTTTGGTGTCGAGGACAAGGAGATGGTCAATTAGCCTCTAAACGAGTGCCCCCTAAGACGGGGCTCCCACCGTAGTCCTCGCCCACCCAAGGGCTTGTTTTTACCTTTGGACGACGTTCCGCGGATGGAATGTCATCCGTAACCGCCCGGGCAACCGGGCAGAAGGAGAAAGAGTATGGAACATGTATCAGATTTATCCCAACGTGGCAGGCAGTTGTTGTTGACCGGCCAAGGAATCATGGTCGAGCGTCGTAGAGACGCCCGAGAAGACTTTTACATATCTTCCCGGGTGTGGGAAGATGCGCGCATCCTTGCGCGGGCCGCAAGGATAGGCCTCCTCAAAAAGGAGGTCCAGGAGTATGAGGGGCCTACCCTCTACTCCTTTATTTATTCTCTGCCTGCCTAGGCAGGCAGAGATAACGAGTGCCCCCCCAGACGGGGCTCTTGCCATAGTCTAGGCTCAGCCAAGAGGTAGGCGATAGCAGGAGGATAGCTATGTTGTCTTTTGAAGAGGAAATAAATCACCACACGCACCCTACCTTCTGGGTGAGGCGGGACGGGAAAATCATCGAGGAGGCATTTTGGCTCACGGATGAAGATCAGGACGAAACCATGCGATCTGCGGGTTTCTTCCCGCTGGAAGAAAAATATCCCGGCGAAGAAATCGCCGGGTATAAAGAAATGGGGGAAACGTTTTACGTCGAAAAATAACCCCAAACAGGCGGAATCAAAAACTCAATACGGGCAGACAGCAACTTTGAGACCGTGCGCAAGAACCACTAACTTGGCCTTTCACTGCCTGCCCCTCTGGACGGGGGGCAGGCTGAGAAGAGTCTAACCCCTGAACGGGGGAAAGGAGAAACGAAGCCAAGAATGTCCAGTGGCAGGACGTTCGCTGATTACACACCAGCGTAAGGTTACCACCGTGTGTCGAGAAAGGCCCTATCAGCTTGGCTGAATCCCTGAGTCACGCGCGGAGTGTGAGGGTAGTAGGCAGGACGGGCCAGACGTGGCCGGAGCACCAGAAACGCCCTAGTCTATAGCTATAGCCTGACACCCTATAGCGTAGTCTAACCCCTGAACGAATGGCGGGGTAACGGCTTTCCTCATGGCAAGACCATGAGGGGAGGAGGAAGGACTAGCACTTCCCGGCAAGGCATACTCTTTGCCGTGAAAAGACTCAAACCAGTAGGGAGGAACTGCCTGTCCCAGAAGGACGGGAGGATATAAACGAGAATTTACTCCAGCCTGTCGGAGCGGGTTGGGGAGCAGAGGACAGGCTAACTGCCCTAGGTCTCTTGCTCAGCTGAGAGGGAGACCAGAGAGGAGGATAGAGATGAGAAAATTTTGGAAAGAATATCTTACCGAAGTGCGAAATCTCGCCCCCGGGTACGTCCGGGATGCCGATCTGGAGAACTGGCTCCTCCCCGATGGCTTTGAGCGGCCAGAGGGGGAGGAGGAGGAGGAATTGTTTAATGCGCTGCAGTATAGGCGGTCACTCGCGCATGAGGAGGAGTAGATAGACTAGCCATCCCTGTCCCCGGGTGTGGGCAGACTCTTACCGTAGTCCTTGCCCAACCAAGGGGAGGAGTTATTCCCCTTCCCCTAACCAAGTAGGGGAGGAAACAGGAGTTTCCCGTTTCGCGCCACCCATAGGTACGGAACGGAATTGTCTAGGTATTTAATAGGAATTGCTGCGAATTTTGAGAGGAGGAAGTATGCCTATTAGGTGCACGTTGCTGGAGTTAGTCCACCAACTCACTCAGTTTTTTGGGGAGGAGGAGGTTGTGACCCTCGTTATGGCTTTGGTCAACAGTGGGAGGATATCGCTCATTGGTAATTTTGCGGGAGTGATCTTTGCTCCTGCCGTAGACTAAGGGGAGGACTAACATGGATATTCGTTTCAAGTCGATGAACAATCCCGAGACTGTAGGCTATGTAGTAGCTAGGTCTTATGATTTATTTGATTCGTGTCCGGGAAGGGGAGGAGCAACCCTTAATTGGGGCCGTCAATTTCAGACCTATGGAGATGGCGTCACACAACATACTCCTCTCTACCAGATTGATAAGGCGAACCTTGCCGATTTCTTGGAATCCCTAGCGGACTATTGGCTTTCCTCAGCAACGGAGGAGGAGAAAGCCCTAATTGTCAGTGAATTCCGCGCTAATGATGTACCAGACAGAAAAACTATCAAGTTTTTTTCTGGGTTGCGCCCGCCGAAAGAGGGAGGAAAACGGATGTACCTCAATACTGGGGATTTAAAAGTCTCTACTGCTGACAATAAGCGGCATGACAAAAGATGGGAGGAGATAACCTATTCCATGGAATGGATGAACGGATCGGCGAGAGCGGTCTATATTTTCCTGACATGGCCAAACAATAATCATGATGACGTGATTAGTCGATATAGAAAATATCGCCACATACATACTATTTTCAGAGAGGAGGACGATACCTCATGGGAGGAACAGCCCGTCAAGTTTTGCGGCCTTGGTGATGACTGGGGCACTTTCTTCTCACTCGACTCTTATTACGACACCATGGCCTCCCTCATTCGTAGTTTCACCGAACACGCCTCAGCAGTCTATTCGATCAACCGGAGAGCAGAACATAAACAATGGCAGGAGGAGCAAGCCAAAAAGAAGCTGGCTGAAGAAACATTAGCTGCCTAACTGTTAGGAGGAAAAAATGACAGAAGTAACAATGAAAAAAGGAGAGAGGAACCATATGGAACGCCTGAAAAGAATTAAGGGATATACGCAATATGCTAAGTTTCTTGCTGGACTGACTACGTTTGGTATTGGCACTATTCCACGTCAACCTATAACTTCCCCTTATGCCTGTAGCCCTGATCACATAGTACATGACTGGCTTCATAATCAAGTCTTTATCGTAGAGACTGCTCACAAACAGTATGACGTGTTTTCAGTTCCTGCTGATGCACCATTCACGCCACGGGAGGAGGAATGAAGATTCACCGCGCAGAATTTTACATCCTCAAACATAAACGTTTACCCGGCTATCTTCATGCGGGAGGATGGTCAAGTTTTGTCTTGCACGAACGAGACCGAGCCGTAATAATTCCGGGCAGAGTCTTATGTGATATTGCCTATGACTGGCGGATGAATTTTATTGCTATCAAAGTGACAGAATAAAAGGAGAAGAGATATGCGACTCAAAAACGGGCGACTCGTAGAAACGCGGCCATGGCCGCTTGGTGATGCCAAGGAAGTCATTATGACCGATGAGGGAGATATGTCCCAAGAGGAATGGGAGGAGTATTGCGTCAGACTTCACGTCTCGAATCCTCATTGCCGGGAAATTGAGAACATGCCCGCCCTTGACATCCGCAATCTGGAAGCGTTGCCACACGGGCTGAACGCTCCATTTCTTCTTTGTATCAAAGGGGAGGAGGGAACCTTAATCGCTAAGCAATGGAAACGGAAACGACCGAAAGACACAAAAGATCATGTCTTAGTCACTTTTTAAGGGAGGAAACTATGGAAATCCACAATCACTTTTGCCCTATTTGCGACGCACTCGTAGGCTTCGCTTCCAGGCTCCGTTGCCTGGATGGACGGAGTGAGGATCACGAGGTTGACCCGTGCTGGTCATGCTGGGAGGACTTCCGGGAGATGCGGAAAGAGAAAGATAAGGAGATATTTCAGGAGGAAATAGCAGCTACCTATCCCTCTTTTATCATGGCTCCCCTTCCCTCTCTCGATTGCCTGCTTGCAGTCTATTCCGTGCAATTCTTTGCACGGTTCAATCCTATCGGAGACGCGCCAGTAGAACAAAAGTCTTATTCTTAAGTTGGGGAATTATGAAGGAGAAATATCCGATGAAATACAAAAAAGTCGTGTGGGGGTTTGTTCTCCACAATATTCATGGAAACCCTAACCTGCCAGATATTGCGAGCGTAGGAGAACGGGAAGCGCTGCTCTCCTCTCTGACCGAGCACTATCCGGCAAGCCGGATTCTGATTGCCAATTATGGGGAGGGCAAGCCATTTTTCTTTGATTCCCATTCAAGTCACCGCTTTGCAGGTGGCTTAGGGTGCAATTGTCCATAAGAAATAAACCGTCAAAGGAGGAATCATGAAGACCTATAACAATCCACGATTAGATGTAACCATCTCCGAAAAAGCTGCGTAAGGGGATTCTATGAAAAAGCATTATCCGTGGAAACTGGAAGTTTTCCTTGATGAAGAGCATGACGTTAACCCATGCTCTTCCTGCCAAGAGGAAATTGAGCGGGATGAACAACTAACTGGTGCGCTAGAAACTGGCTTAGTCAGCTGAAGGAGAAAGAAAATATGCTACTGAACAGTCAGGAAGATACCCTACGCTATATCAAGCGGCTAGGTATATGTGCCCCTCTTTTGCAGTCCCACAAACAAGCAGTCTTACAAAAAAACACAGACCTTATTGCAACGTTAGGACCGTTTCCCTTGCGGGTGCGGTATGTCCGTTCTCGTTGCTGCTGGATTGCAAATGACACTACCGTATACGTCACCTATAGTAACAATCCGTCATTGAACAAGCAGAAGAAATAGCTGCCTAAAACGAAGAAGGGAGGAACCATGAAAACGTATACGATTATCGTTCCTGTAGTCGCTACGATAGAATATGAAGTCGAAGCTGCAACGGAAGAAGAAGCAAAAGAATTGTTACTTTCCGGTGAATTTTCCCATTCCTATATTCCCAATTCAACGTGGGAAGAAAGTACCGACTTGAATACATGGGAGATTGAATCGTGAGAGAAATCCCGGAAGTGATTCGTTACTTCCGTAAAGGATGCTACCTACTAGGAGAGAAACGAGGGGAGGAGAATCAATTCATATGAGAACAACCTCAGACATTCAGTCTTTCTTAAAAAAAGAAGCGAACCGCATGAAGAAAAATCCCACGCCAGCAGAGGAGGAAATGAAAAAATGCTTGGAGAATGCCAAGATTAGGTTTCAATTCCAAAGCATCAAATTCTCAAAAGGCACCTATCGTATATTTGATTTCTATATCCCCAAACATCGCCTTGTTATTGAAGTTGACGGCGAATATCACAATCCTACCTATGACGAGAAAAGAGACAAACAGGTTCATCAACATCACCATTCTCTAACCATTCTGAGATTTTCCAATAAGGAAGTTTTGCAACATTCGGAAATGTGCCTAAAGCAAATACAACAGAATCTTTATGGATTCGACACAACCCTGTAGGCAAAGGTCGACTAGTCTATGGTGAACTAGTAAAAGAAAGGAATTTATTATGTCAGCATTTTCAATGGCAAAGTTTGGGTCAGCAGGCGTTATCCTCCGATCAAGAGGAGGAGACACCCTTGACCTTGATACCATTCGTTACCGTGCGCCCTCTGTCTTTGCGGAAGAGAAACACGCAAGCCGGAGTGAAAAATATACGTTTCTCCCTACGTACGAATTGCTTCAAGCCATGCTGCATGAGGGATTTTTTCCTACTGAAGTGCGGCAGGGAGGAAGCCGGGACGAAGAAAAGCGCGGATTTACTAAGCACCTGATTCGCTTTCGCCCACAAGGCGTGCAAGCCGTAGTCGGCGATACCTTTCCGGAAATCGCTGTTGTCAATTCCCATGACGGGACCAGCAGCTACCAGATTCTTCCTGCATGGTTCCGCTTCACGTGCGCCAATGGCATGTATGTGAGCGAAGTGAGCGGACAGCCGTTCAAAGTCAACCATCGCGGCAAAGCTGATGATGTTATCGAAGCCTCCTATAAAGTCATTGCGGAATTTCCCAAACAGGCTGAGCAGATTCAAGAATTCAAAAGGCTTCAATTGACGGGGCCTGAGCAGCAGGCATTTGCTGAGTCCGCTATTCCCCTCCGATGGGAGGAGGGAGTGCAACCCTACCAAGTCTTGCGCACGCGCCGGGCTGAGGATAACGATGCTTCATTGTGGCATACATTCAACCGAGTTCAAGAAAATATCACCACGGGAGGAATCCGTGTTGAGTCCTACACGCCAGAACGTGGGAGGAGTGTCCGCCGTTCTCGCCCTGTCAACTCCGTAAGTGAGAATATCAAGGTCAATCAAGCTCTTTGGCTCTTGACGGAAAAAATGGCGGCATTAAAGGCAGCCTAACCTTTTCCCCTGCCCTACGGGGCAGGCTCTTCTGCTCCCGAAAAAAGGAGAGAGACATGATTCGTTTTCTATCGAAAAAGAAGCCGGAGGAAATAGGCTATGTGATCGAACAAACAACTGCCATGTCCGATGCCATGCCTGTCCGTGGGCAAGATACGGTCAAATGGGCGCGGCAGTTTGGCACGCTGGGAGATGGGCTCACACAGCATACCTCTTTGCATATTATCCCCCTAGATAATCTTCTTGATTTTCTGGAATCTCTCACTGACTATTGGCTACAATCCGCAACGGAAGAGGAAAAAACTCTTATTGCTGGCAATTTCGACAGACCTGTTCCTGACCGTCAAACAATTCTCTTTTTTGCAGACCTTAAGCCAAAAGAGGGAAAGACCCTGTACTATAATAAAAGAGACTTAAAGGTCTCTTCCTCTTCCAGCAAGCAACATGACAAGCGATGGGAGAAAATAGAAGACTATCAAACCTGGATGAACGGGAGCGCTCAGGCGGTCTATTGCCTGCTAAGCTGGCCAGATAATAATTTCGATAGCGTGCTTGATACATATCGGACATACCTAGCTATCGCTCGAATATTGCAGGAGGAGAGAGATATATGGTCACCTTCTCCGAACGAATTTATCGGATTCGGGAAAGACCATAACACTTATTTCACATTCGACACAACTTATTACATTGTCGACCAGCTCGTACAAAGTTATATTCTGCATCATTTAGCCCTACGTACAGTGGAGCGACGGGAGAAGCACCGTCAATATTTGAGAGAAGAAGCGCTAAAAGAAGCCGCTGAGTCTCAACAATCAAAAGAAATAGCTGCCTAGTTACTTGCTTCTGTCTCTCCTCACTTCCATACCGGAGGAGAGACTCAGGAGGGAAACCGGCGTCAACGACTATGCCGGTTTCAAGGAGGAAATCATGATCATTACTGTCAATAATCACCACTACCGGATTCGCTTCACACATCATTATCTACCGAGCGAAATTAGAGCGTATCGCCGAAAAAAGGCAAAATACACCGGGGAGGAATGGACCGCCTGCATCGTTGAACAGGTCAATCCCGACTCCGGAGAACTGCTCAGCAAGTGCGAGGACCAAGCCTTCTGTTCCCCTGAAGACCAATTTTCTAAAGCCATGGGGAGGAGGATTAGTCTCACTCGGGTACTCCTCGTTATGTTCAGACGGGAGGAGCGTACTCTTGCGTGGGCCGCCATTTGGGCAGCCCGGAGGAAGGTCACGGATAAACCATGGTCACTCTGAAGAATAATCCAACACGGCGAGGGGATATCCTCCTTATTCGCTGTTTGTGTGGTTGGAGCCGCAAAAAACAGAAGTTCATAACAAATGGGTGTCCGCTTCATGGTTTCGCAAACAAGAAAGGGGGAAATCATGACCATTACTGTCAATAATCACCACTACCTGATTCGCTTCACACATCATCATCTATCAAGCGAAATCAGGGCGTATCGCCGAAAAAAGGCAAAATCAAAATACACTGGGGAGGAATGGACTACCTGCATCATTGAGCAGGTCAATGATGCAGGGGAACTACTGGGCGGCTATTGGGACCAAGCCTTCTGTTCCCTTACTGACCAGTTTTCTAAAAGCATGGGGAGGAGGATTAGTCTCACTCGGGTACTCCTCGTTATGTTCAGACGGGAGGAGCGTACTCTTGCGTGGGCCGCCATTTGGGCAGCCCGGAGGAAGGTCACGGATAAACCATGGTCACTCTAAGGAGTAAAAGAGAAGAAAATGGAAAAAGAAATGAAATATGAATTTACATTCGGTCAAGCTGTCAATATCTGGAATGCCATTATCTACGAAGAAGAAACAACCGCAGACCACGTACGCCCTACACTGATCACGACCTTGCTCGGCTATTTGGGTGTTCCGCTTGCGTATTTGCGCACGATGAAAACTATGGGGTATGAGTCCAACAAAGCAGAGAGTATACAGTTTTTGCGGGCGCTGGCGGATGGATTGGAAAAAGAATGAAATGACAAAGGAACTTTATATCAAACATCTCGCCAAAACGATGACAAAAGAAATGAGGCCGTTTCTCGCTGATCTCGTCGAACCCTGTGACTGCGGGAAAAATTCAGGGGAATTAAGGAATCTATGGAGATGTCACGGCTGGAAATTGACCACTATGGTCAAAGTAGAATTACCGCCGGAAGCGCTCGCCATGGGGCGGGAGAGGAAATAATGCGTGAAGCCCACATTGTGACCGTCCATACACAACTTGCCAACCCGTGTAGAAATTGTCATCAGCCGATTCTCCGAGGAGAGAAATATTATCTTCTCGGGAGGAGGGGTGTCGTGCATATCGAGCATTTCTCCAATGATGATCTTCCCCCCGTTTTCCCTGAAAAGATTTTTGGGGAGGAAAATTTATTAAATACACAAGCCCATCCCAAAGCCCCATGGGTTAGAGAACAATATCTCTACCTTGCCATTTTGGAAGACGCGATTCAGTGCGCTTTCCGCTATCAATTTCCGAAAAATCGACATGAAAAACGATTAGAACGTGAAGCGATGGAATGGATTCAGGAAATAAATGAGATGTGGGCGTGCTCATTTAATAATTGTTGCCGCGCTATCGGTGCGGAGCCGGAATACGTCCGGCGCGGTATCCTTAATCGACGGGAGGAGGTGCGTCATGCCGCGGTGCAACAGCCTACGGGCATGGTGGCAAAAGTGCATATCCCCATCACGAAGCGAATTAACCACATTACGCGACCAAGTATACACTTTACGGGGAGAGAATAACCATCTCCGCCGAGAGAATGCGCGACTCCGCCAACGGGAGAAAATCATGCGCCGGATTCTCTTGGCCTATAAAGAACGAGAAGAAAAATAGAAGGAGAGAACCATGATACTAGGAACAATCAGTTTAAGTCCCGAGGGGATGAAAGAATGGGCCGTACAGTCTAGGGAGGGAGCCGATCTCGCACGGCAGGATTTCTTTGTGGGCGGTATCCGCATAGTGGCGGTTGCCGGAGAGGTGGACGATTGGGCCGCCTATGCTGGGCAAATCAATTGCCCACCAGAAGATATTGCTCGTGAAGGAGGGAAAATCGGCGAATCCACGTCGCGGATGCTGTTCGGATGGCTGCTCCACTTGAACTACCGAAGATAGGAGAAATCTCATATGTCGCACTTTGACTTGGACACCGTCAATCGATTTGTTGAACTGACTGACCGTCTCTACCGGGAGGACCTCATTGACACCGACTCTTGGCTGTTGACCATGTACGGTGGAGTCGATGTCGCCTTTGCCGTCCAGTTTCATCAGCGGTCTCCCGCCCTAGTCACGGTCGCGGAGAAATCAACGGGAGGAAGCCGGACAGAGCATATTCTGGCGCTCTGCGCACATGGCATTGGACTACAAGAGGCCATTGTGCGAACGAAGGGGCTTGACAGATACGACTAACTTTACTAATGTTAATAACATGAAAATTACATCAGTCGCCCTCACTCAAGACCATGTCAATGCCTTGCGTGTCTATCAACAACATGGCATCAGCGTTTCCTATGTCGTCCGGGCGGCGCTCGATCAATATTTTCCGCGCCACACGAAAGCCATGCAACGTATGATGCAAAAGAAAGGGGACTCCTATGATCAAAACACTGCCCGCCACGCTGCCCACCGATCTGTTCATGATTCATAACCGCTACCTGCCTACACTGGCCTACCATCCCAATTCGTGTCCGTCCTGTGATGGACCACTTGATCTCACTTTGGTTGGGCTAGATGAGGAACTCTTGATTTGCCCGGACTGTGGCTACGAGCAAGGCGATGAAGTCTTCACCGAAAGTGACTTCGGGGAATAAAGAACTAAAAGGGGAGGAACTAATGGACAACCACAACGAGACAGCCCTTGTCCCATCAACGCCAGAGCCGGGGCGCACCCCGATTGACTTGCTCCATGCCGCGATTGAGAAGGGGATAGACGCGGATGGCATTGTCAAATTAACAGAAGTGTTTGAACGGATGGAAGCGAAGCGAGCGGAACAAGAGTACATTCAAGCATTGATCGACTTTCGCCGGGTCTGCCCCCCGATTCCGAAAACAAAGAAAGGGGCAAAAGACGCGCTCTTTGCGCCATTGCCGGAAATAGCACGGATTATAGATCCGCTGCTGGTCGAGCGGGGTCTTACGTATTCGTTCAATACGCTCTTGAAAGAGGAGACCATGCAGATTGACTGCAAGCTCTATCATGCGGGGGGACATTCAACGATCACCACGTTTTTCACTCCCATTGATAAAGAGACGGCGATACACATCAAGATGACAGCGACCCATGCCGGGGCAAGCGCATCTTCGTTCGGTAAGCGCTATGCCCTCCAGCTTGCGTTAGGACTCGTGACAGGTTTACCCGATGATGATGGACAAGCGCTGCTGACAAAAATCACACCCGAGCAGGTAAAAATCCTGCAAGCGTTGCTTGATGATATTAAGCCGGATATGGCGGCGTTTTTCAAATATGCGAAAGTAGAGAAGTTAGAAGACATTCTGCTCCGGGATTATGGCCGCCTTGAGGCGGCTTTATTTGAAAGGCGAAAACAGCAAAAGAAAAGCCAGGGAGAGGAACAAAAGTGAATAATTTAAGTATTCCAAAAGGGATATGTCAATGCGGGTGCGGAATGTCCACAAAAATCGCACGAGACAATGACGCTTCTGGGTATTACCTGAAAGGGGAACCGAGGCGGTTTATCGTTGGACACAACGGGAGGGGGATTCCTAGTAAAAACCTGAAGGGGAAAAGCTACACCACGCCGAAGGGATATGTCATGGCATATGCTCCCGACCACCCCCGCGCTAATAGCGGCGGATATGTTTTGGAACATCTCATAATATCCGAGAAAGCGCTTAGAAAATTCCTACCCGCCACTGCGCACATAGAAGAGGAAAACCAGCGACAACATGAGCGTAGGAGCATAAAGCAGGGGGTGCCCCAATAATGAAGTATATAGACTGTATTCCCTTCAGCCAAGATTGGGTCGATCTTCGCCTTGGAATACCGACCTCATCAGAATTCCACCGCATATTCACTCCCAAAAAAATGGAATTGTCGAAATCTGCGGACGGCTACCTCTATGAATTATTGGCCGAGTGGCGTCTCAAGCAACCAGTCAAGCCAGATTTGGCACTTTGGGCAGTCGAGAGAGGGAGAGAATACGAGGAGGAGGCATGTAATTTTTTCGAGTTGACGACCGGCATGAGGACAAAAGAAAGTGGGTTCTTTATGACCGATAACAAAAAAATAGGGGCATCGCCTGACCGTATACTTGCAGATGGTTCCCTTCTGGAAATCAAAAATCATCTGGCGCACGTTCATCTAGCTTATGTAATGGCAGGAGTCTTTCCGCAGGAACATGTTCTACAGACGCAGGGACAAATGTACGTTTCTGAGGCCAAATCTTCCTTTCTCTTACTCTACCATCCTGGGCTTCCTCCTCTGCTCCTAAAAACAGAACCTGACCCTTTCATCCAACAGAAACTCCACGAGGGCTTGACCGCCTTTTGCGACCGGCTCGACGCGATGAAGCTGAAACTCACAGCAATGTACGAATCATAGGGAGGAGCTATGCATGAATTGAAAATGGGGAGTGACCTCACTATAAAAGAAGCCTTACGCAATGCGGCACGCGCAGCGGAAGAAGATCTTCGCGGAGCGTATCCTATGGCGGCCCGCGTCCTCGCGGCAGAAATCAAACGCTTGAGAGGGGGATTATTCGTGATTGCATATCCCCGCCGAGGCACGACCGAAGAGCAGATGACCATTGATGAAATTAGTCAATACGCTGCCACCTTCATTGCCCGAACTGAAGAATGCTAAAACGAAGAAGAGTAAAAAGAGATATTGTTCCTATGGCACACGTGATAAGACAGAACGGGTAGATAGACCGCCGTGGCGTACGCTGAGAGAAGCGGGTTGGTATGTCTATCATATTCGGTCGACTTCAGACGGGTATCGGGCCGAGCTGCAACAAGCAAACAAAGAGATAGAAAAAGAAACGTAATCTCTCCCTCTCCCCCCGCAAATACTTGGAGAGTGAGCCCACGGGATGTTGTTCCCGCCGAGCGGGGCGGCGGGAGAAAGGAGAATCCAGTCATGCCCGAAATACGCATTGCTGCCTTGGCGCGTCCCATTCTCTTTCACGATAATTATCGTGCGAAAAAGGGGGATTGCTGTACGATTCTCAAAGAGGTTCACACCTATGATGGACTCCCCAAACTAATTGAAATCCGTTTTCCAGACGGCGTGATAGAATATGTTCGCAGGGAGGATTTGGAGGAAACGGAATGATATTCCCAATCGCATGGCACGAAGAATGCCTCAAGGATACTCAAGAGACCTATGAGCAGGATAGACAAAGAATCGCCGCAGAGATGGATAGCCTAGACGAGCGCCAGCGCGAAATCTTGATATATCAGCAGCAAATTAAGCAGGCAAAAGAAGAAGGGAAGGCTAACTTTGACAGAGACCGATTCCTGGTTCCCAGAAAAAGAAAGTGACGATCTTTGTTTTCTACGTGGACGAGAAAAACGATAGATATTCTGTACGAGATTCGCGACGCGACCTTTGTTTCCTGCGCGGACGAGGAAAACACGACGTACTCTATCCTGTTTCTTCCAGTGAGGAGGAAAACTAGAGAAGAGAGAAACGCACGTAACAACATACATCTGCTCTCGATCCTTATTTTAAGTTCACCGTAGCGAATGGTGAAACCTTTGAACGGCCAGAGAGTTGTGACAGTGCCCTGTTCATCCCAAAGACGGATGAAACGGCAAACGGCATCGGCTATGGATTCTAGATGTTTATTGCAAAGAGCAATAAAACCATCGAGTAGCAATGAGAGGAGCAATATGAGAAAACAGAAGAGACCAGACTGGCCTCAACGAGTGTATCAATTTCGCGCTTATCCCCATCAGCTTCCAGACCAACTCTGGACCACAGCGAAGCAGATGCAAACCCTATGGAACACGCTGATTGATCTACGGGAGACTATCAAAACGCTCACGAAGGATCTTTCTAAAGTAGAAGCCAAGCCCCAGTGGAAGCAATTCGATGATACCATGCTGGGGATAGCAAAGCAGAGTCCATTGAATTGGGAAGCCCGCCAAGCTGTGATGGACCGCTTCCAAACCGCCAGTCGCAGAGCCTTCAAGAAGGGAGCCACCCTCCATAAACAGGGGCGACTCGACAAAATTATGATTCCCCATCGGTTTACAGGGGGAGGGATGTCGCTCCAGCATTTCTTTCACCAACCCATGAGAGCGCAACGGATTCGTATTGCCCCGATTGCCTCCCAGATCTATACACTTCCCTATCGTCAGCGTCGGAAAGCGGACCTGACACAGGGCGTGTTTGGCTTGGACGGAGCCTCCACCATCTCTTTCACCTGTCATCTACACCGTCCCATCCCTGCAGGGTCCATTATTAAGCAAGCCCTGTGGGTTGGAAAGTTCAACCGCTATCGCAAACAGCCTTGGACTTGGCATGTGCAACTGGTCGTGGAGGAACCCCCTATACAGCATGAGCGCACGGATACCGTCATGATGGGTCTCGACTTGGGCTGGCGGATCATGGGGGAAGGAGATTATCTACGGATCGGCTTTCTCGCTGACTCTGAAGGCAGGACTCTAGAATTACGTCTTCCTATGCTGAAGACCGATACGCGGAAGATACGCCACTTGCTTCAACATGAATGCCCTATTTCCACAATTTATGATCTCTGGGACTGGGAAGCACGAATCAGCAATGCGGTAGAAACTTGCAAAGAACAATTACGGGAACGACTTGATCCCATACCTCTTGGATTTGTCCAGATGCGTCAAGGGGGACTCGAGAAACTCTTACGGGAGGAAACCTGCCCCCCTGCCGTACAAACGATCCTCCAGGACTGGGAGGAAGTAAACACCAAATGGCGACAGATTCAGACCCGCGTGACTGACCGATTAGTGGGCCGGAAACGCTGGCTCTATCGGAATCTTGCATCGTGGCTGACCAAGACCTACCGGACCATTTGCTGGGAAGGGGATTTTTCCGTCAAAAAATTAGCACAATCGGAAGATACACCGATCCTACAAAATGCCGCGAAGTTTCGGCAGTGGGCAGCTCTCGGTGAATTGCGGCTTTACTTGAAACAAGCCGCCGCAAAAAATGGATGTACGCTCATTGACGCCCCGCAAGCCTTCTCGACCCTTGCAGATCATGAGACGGGAGAATTAGCACAATCCTCTCCTGCCTTATTGATTGAATATCCGGGGGGGATAGTGCGGGATCAAGACTTCAACTCAGCCATGAATTTATTGAATTTTGGGTTTTCGCAAATGTCCTCAGTTTTTGAACAAAATGGAGCACAAGAGAGGGAAAAACCCTTGATAATACCGGACGTATTGCAAGCGGTAGCAGTGCCCTGTTCACCTGAGTGAAAGGTGAAACAGATATTAGACACACGCTCGCGCCAGTGGCGCAATTGGCGGCAGTCCTCAGTTCATCGCAGTGAGCGGTGAAACGCCTGGATCTAGGTCTCTCTATTGTCCCGATAAAAAGTGGCGGTTCTCAGTTCATCATAAAGAATGGTGAAACAATAACGAGATTTTCTGACGTCAAAAAATTATTGCAATAGCGAGTTCATTTCGGAGAAAAATGAAACTAATTGTTCAGTAGTATGACTACTGAAACCGCGAGCAATGAGTTCAGTGAGTACACTCCTGAAACGTGAATACCTTGTGGAGTTTATGAGAGAGACTCATGAAACTATCGTTTGGGAAAGTAATTGTTCCTGGGGAGCAACCGGGAAACCAGGAAGCCTTGTCGCGTTCTGAGGAGAGATCTCAGGAAACAGACTTCGCAAGTATTCGGGTTCTTTTTATAAGAGAGAAGAAACTCGGAACAGAAAATTGGTTTTTCACAAAATATAAAGGAGGAGACATGCACGATTGTTCCAATTGTGGGCAAGTTTGTGATTGCGATGGGGAGGATTTTTTTTATGACAATCCCCCACCTGACTGTAGCCACGAATGCGACGAAGAAGAGGAGGACACATGAATGATCCCGGCACTGAGAATGCTCTGCGGGAAATGACAAAGATGCTGTTCCTCACCCCAGAGCAACGACGGGAGGAAACCGCCGACCCTTTTGCGGACTATCATACTTTTCTGAAAAATAAACTCGATTTAGTGAAAGGGTGGGGGTTCTCGGTAGAGCCCTCGGAGATTCATCCGCTCCTGAAGCCCCATCAAAAGGATATCGTCCGATGGGCCACGCAGTTAGGACGCGCCGCGATCTTTGCCGCCTTCGGATTAGGAAAGACCCTGTGTCAGTTAGAAATTGCCCGTCTTATCACGGAACGTGAGGGAGGACGATTCCTCATTGTCACGCCGCTTGGCGTCCGCCAAGAATTCATGCGGGACGCCGCCAAGATCGGGCTGCACGTCAAATTCATCCGCCGGATTGAAGAATGTGACGACACGCGCATCTATCTCACCAACTATGAGACAGTGCGAGACAAGAAACTTGACCCCACACAGTTCATTGGAGTGAGCCTCGACGAAGCGGCGATCCTTCGGGGGGCTGGTAGCACCCTCACCTTCCGGGAAGCGATGGCCTCTATGGCAGGCGATGATCGGAGTGGCGTGTTTACCGAAGGAGTCAAGTATCGGTTTGTCGCAACCGCCACGCCCTCACCCAATGAATTTATTGAACTCGCCACCTATGCCGCCTTTCTCGGAATAATGTCAATAGGTGAAATCAAAACCAGGTTTTTTAAGCGCGACGCCACCAAAGCAGACCACCTCACGCTCCACAAACATAAAGAACGGGAATTTTGGGTCTGGCTGTCCAGTTGGAGCCTGTGGGTGCAAAAGCCCTCTGACCTGGGGTACGACGATACTGGCTATGATCTCCCGGAGTTAGACGTGCACTGGCATGAACTTCCCTCCGATCATTCTACGGCTACGCCGGAGCGAGATGGACAGGGCCGCCTGTTCAAGGCGGTTGCCATTGGGGTCCAGGATGCGGCGAAAGAAAAAAGGGAAAGTCAAGATGTGCGCATTGCCAAGATGCAAGAGATTATCACCACAACCAGTGATACCGACCAATGGGTCATTTGGTGTAATCTCAACAACGAACAACACGCTGCCGCAAAAGCCTTAACACAAATGGATCTGTCGGTTGCTTCCCTCTATGGAGCGCAATCAGTCGAAGAACGTGAATACCTCTTGGAGGAATGGCTTACCGCTCAGCGAGCAATCTTTCTCAGTAAACCTGTTCTTTTTGGTTCCGGCGTCAATCTGCAACGCTGTCACCGAGCCATTTTTCTAGGTATCGATTTCAAATTCTCCGCTTTTATTCAGAGCATCCATCGTATTCACCGTTTTTTACAAAAGAAACAGGTCAGAATTGATCTGATTTACACCGAAGCAGAACGGGAAGTGAAACGTATTCTTGAACAAAAATGGCTCAACCACAAGGAATTGGTAAATAATATGTCGAAGATTATCCAGGAGCATGGCCTTGCCCGAGCCGCCCTCGATAAAGCACTGGCCCGCTCTATCGGCTGTGAACGAATAGAAGCCTCCGGCGAACGCTGGACTGCTGTCAATAATGACTGCATTTATGAAACAACGAGGATGCCAGAGAATAGCGTGCATCTAATTCTGACTAGCATCCCCTTCTCGACCCAATATGAATATACCGCTTCCTATAATGATCTCGGGCATAATGTGGGGAATGGGGAATTCTGGCAGCAAATGGACTTCTTGACGCCCCACCTGCTCCGCGTGCTGCAACCGGGGCGCATTTGCGCCATTCACATTAAGGACAGAATCATTCCCGGCGGACTCAACGGACTTGGCTTCCAGACCGTGTATGCGTGTCATGTAGACGCTATCCTGCATTGTACCAAACACGGCTTTGCCTATCTTGGGATGAAAACGATTGTCACGGATGTGGTCCGAGAGAATAACCAGACCTATCGCTTAGGGTGGACGGAGCAATGTAAAGACGGCACGAAGATGGGAGTCGGGATGCCAGAGTATCTATTGATTTTCCGCAAGCCGCCCACATCAAATGAGAATAGCTATGCCGATACACCAGTCATCAAGTCAAAAGGCTCATATTCTCGGTCCCGCTGGCAGATAGACGCGCATGGATTTGCGCGTTCAAATGGTAATCGATTGATTCAGCCGGAGGAATTAAAAGAACTCGCGCATGACCAGATTTTTCAGCTCTTCAAGGAATGGTCCCTGCATAACGTGTACAATTTTTCTTCTCACGTCAAACTCGGTGAATCTCTTGACGTAGAGGGTCGTTTGCCAGTGACGTTTATGCTCTTGCAGCCACAGTCGTGGTCTGATGAAGTATGGACGGATGTGACACGGATGTTGACGTTGAATAGTACGCAATCCGCAGCCGGACGGGAGATGCACTTGTGCGCTTTGCAACTGGACATTGCGGATCGGTGCATCACCCAATATACCATGCCGGGAGAAACAGTCCTGGACCCATTCGGGGGAATTATGTCGGTTCCTTATCGAAGCGTACTTCTCAATCGCAAAGGCATCGGCATTGAACTGAACACCCGTTATTTCCTGGATGGAGTGGGATACCTCAAAGCGGCTGAGGCGGAAGTGCTGACTCCGACTCTGTTTGATTTTCTTGAGCACGTTGAGAAACAGCAGGAAACGGGGGCGTCATGAAAACGAAACGCACCCAGGATGACTTCGATACTGCCGTCAACAAAGTGATCACACTATGGTTAGAAAATATCCAGAAGACTACTTCCCCCACCCTGATACAATGTGTGGCATTCAAAACTGGCTTTTTCGTAGGAGCCCAGTGGGCAAAGAATGGGACGGAACAGGAAGATGACTGACGAAGAACTAATTCAATTGATCAACGATATGGCGCATGCTACCGGAATGGGAGGACTGGAAGTCGGCACGCTCTATGGAGACTTTGCCCTTGATGTCGCCAAGATCGTGCGGAAAAGGAAAATGAAGGAATATAACATCCCCACTCGGGAAATTATGGAAGCAGCAGCTCATTCTTTAAGATTTTCTTCATCAGGCGATCATGTAAAAGAAGGTATAAACCTTCTCTCAGCAATTTTAGCTCTTTACGATTCCGCCTTTCTCGCCGGAGCGAAATGGGCCATGGAAAAAATGAACGATCCGGAGCAAGTAGGGAGTTGACTTTTATTGGTCTTATGATAAGATTTACTTATGAAGATCATTGTCAATTTTACGCTGGAACCAGAAACAAAAAAGCAAATAGCTGAGCTTGCATGGAAAAAACGGACAACGCTTTCACAATTGTTGCGAAAAATCACAGAAGACTACCTTGAAAAGCACCAGCAGAAATCTTCACAAGAACACTCATATGTTCACAATTCCGAGTCTATGCTGGCAGAACAAGGAGTTTCCCGTGGCGCGTTATCGGAAAATTGACCCTCGCATTTGGAAAGACGAACACTTCCGTCTTCTCTCACCGCAGGAAAAACTTATCACGTTCTATGTCATTACTGCGCAAAGTAATCGCATAGGACTCTTTAATTTTTCTCCCGCCCTCGCTTCCGAAGACCTCGGATTTTCCCCTGAAACCTTCCTGGAAGGTTTCAGGAAGGTTTGTTTTAGCCTCTCTTGGCAATATGATGAATCTTCCAGAACACTCTATCTTCCCACATGGTGGAAATATAACTGTCCAGAGAATCCTAATGTATTAAAAGCCTGCCTAGCTGATTTGCATGATTTACCAAAAACTCCTTTGTTTACAATATTTTGCGCCAATTTTTCTTTTCTTCCCGAAACCTTCCATAGAACCTTTCAGGAAGGTTTATTGCAACCTTCCCATAAACAATGCCCGAATCAGGAGCAGGAGCAGGAGCAGGAGCAGGATACATATATTGCCTCTTCTCACGTAGAAGAGGCGAAAGAGTTACCTCCGGTTTTAGAACCTGCTCCCATCAGGAAACGCATCTCCCACGAATACAGCGAGAATTTCGAGACGTGGTGGGAGTCATATCCCAATACGAACGGATCAAAGAAAAACGCATGGGGGACATGGGAGAAACAACGGAAAGCAGGGAAGCTCCTTACACTGGCAGAAATGATTGCTGCGGTATATTACGAAACAAGACAAAATCCAAAATGGAAAAACGGGTATGTCCCCTACGCTGAACGGTGGCTCAAAAGTGAGCGGTACGTAGAAGCTGCTGCCTTACAAATACAAGAAAACGAGAAAGAAGAACTTCTTCTCCCTTCTCGCAATGGTTCCCTACCTTCCCCATCTTCCCTACTGTATCCCGATATTGATCCAAACGATCCGCTCTTGCGAGATCCAGACGATTTGTGACTACTGAAGAATTGTAACTAAGGAGGAAGAATATGGCTGCAAAGATTGAAGTGCTGAAGATAAAAAATATTGAGAAGGGCTCTCTGAAGGGATTTGCTTCTGTTCAATTAGGGGGAGTTACTATTCATGATTTTCGCGTGATTCAGCAATCTGGTCAAGATGCATGGGTGAGCCCCCCACAGAAGGAATTTACCGGACAAGATGGAAAGAAGAAATATGCACCAATTGTGGAATTGAGTGACACGCTCAAAGTTGAAGTCCAGCGGGTGATATTGGCGGCATTTAAGTTAGACAAGCAGCATGGTGATGGATGGGAGGAATTTTAATGACCCCCACGGAGGCGGCTTTACAGTATTTCAAAAAAGGCTGGTACTCAGTGCCGATTGCGCGGATCTGTTTATCCTGTCGTCATCAGCACGCCGACCATACATGTTTATATCGATATGGCAAACCAAACGCTTGCCACTGTCGTATACAATATCAACGAGAAGAAGGAATGCCAACGAAAGGACCGACAGAAGAGGGCTGGCAAAATAAAAGACTTTCAGAAAATGCCATTATTACGGCGTTTCATATTTCCGATAACATTGGGTTACTTCTCGGAGAGCAGTCCGCATGGCTTGTCGATGTTGATCTTGATTCTTCAGAGGCTATTACGCTTGCACCAGAATTTCTTCCAAAGACCGGCATGGTCAGTGGACGGACAGGAAAACCCTATTCACACTATTGGTATAGTGCTCCAGAAACAATTACAAAGAAATTTCAATATCAAGCAGAGAGAGGATCGGCTACCTTACTGGAATTGCGCTCCACAGGGGGACAAACCGTAGTGCCCCCTTCTGCACATCCACTCGGAGGAAACTATTTCTGGCATAGTGAACAAGAACCGTTACAAATAGCATGTACGACATTACAACGGGCAGTATCAAAATTAGCCATTGCGAGTCTCCTTGCTAAATATTGGCCTGGACCTGGGGCACGCCACGACGCTGCGCTTCCCATTGCTGGTGTGTTTGTCCATGCGGGGTGGCCCGAAGAAGAGACCGCCCATCTTATCTATCTTGCGGCAAAAGCGGCAGGTCACGAGATGCCCCACGACAGAGAGAATGTAGTGCGTACCACCTATCGCCGCCATAGGAATGGCCAAGATACGCAAGGGGGCATAAAGTTAAAACAATTCTTTCCTGATTCAGTTGCTTCAAAATTCATAGAGCTGGTCAGAGAGGTATCAGAAAAAAAATCATCTTATTCTGCTATTGAGAAGATCTCTTCCCCACCTATTCAAGAATCACAAATATGGAAACCCGTTGTCAGGACATTTAGTCAGATTGAAAAGAAACCTATTCCTTGGCTGTGGTATCCCTATATTCCTCTCGGGCGGGTGTCTATGATCGAAGGAGATCCAGGAAATGGAAAGTCCTATCTTTCCCTTGCGCTCTCTACATGTCTCAGTTTAGGAGGGTGGGGATTTGAGATGATGGGAGGAGAAAGTCTCTGTGAACCCTCCCATGTTTTATGTATTGCCTGTGAAGACGATGCCGATTCTGTCTCAAAAACACGGTTAGAAAAATTACAAGCCGACCAGGAGAAAGTACATATTCTTGAAGGGAAAAAACAGATCGGCGGGCAGACCATGACCAGCATTACGCTCAACGATTTATCACTCATTACGGAGGCTATTCAGGAGTATCATGCACGTTTGGTATTCATTGATCCGATTCAAGCCTATCTTGGAGAAGGGACGGATATCAACAAATCGGCTCATGTACGCAAGTTTATGGAGGAGTTAAAGTTACTTGCTCATCAGCAGAACTGCGCCATTGTTATTATTCGTCATTTATCGAAAGGGCAAAAAGATCGGTCTGCGTATCGCGGTTTTGGGTCTATTGAATTTCTTGCAGCGGCGAGATCGGTACTTTTTATCTCTGAACAGCCAGAGTTACGGACGGAGGTACTAGGAGGACAAAAACGTATTTTTGCAATGGTCCACGCAAAAACAAACATGGGAGTCTATGGTCCATCATTGCAATTTGAAATCAGTCCTGAAGGATTTTTTTGGCTTGGAACGACTACTGTAACGGTAGATGATTTATTTCTCCCGCCAACAGAGAGACAACAGCAGCAGGAAACAATTCAAGGCGCACGGTCATTTCTCGTTTCTCATCTGACGGGGGGGAAAGCTGAAACATGGGAAGAAATTGTCAAGCACGCAAAAAAGAGCAGAGTAAAAGAGACGGATTTGGTAGTGGCTCGCCAGCTCCTTCGCATGACTGAACTTAACCAGGACGGTGAAACAGTCTATCTGCTTCCACCACGATTTAATAACTGACATGAAAACAATCCTAGAGGGAAAGACTTCAGTAATATCAAAACATAATAGATCACCATGTCAATTCGACTGGCGCGATGATGTCACCCTCTTTTGTCCGCTTCATGTTCATTACATCATCACGATTATCTCAGGGAGAGCGCGAACATTACGCCGGTTGCTGGCCGCAGGATTGTTAGCACGGGACGGGCAGGCATGGCGGGATGCCATGATGCTAAAAGAGGAATAATAATGTACCGAACCTCCACGGAAACTGTGACCTTCACGAAGACATATTATTCTTGTGACCTATGCAAAGAAGATTTCAAGGCCGGGATGAAACCGACACTCTGTTCCATTTGTGGACGGGAGGTGCATCGTGGATGCGCACAGTATTCAGAACATGAATCATTGGGGCTGAAGTGGATTTGTGTACGCTGCCTTGCTGTAGGGGAAGAAACAATACCGAAAGTGCTTCTCCTTCGTCAGCGTTTTTGGGAAGATTTGGATATGGTCAAAGTGGAGTGGAAACAGGTATCGTTACAAGAAACAAAAAAGGAGGAAGATCATGTATAATTATCAACAACAGAAATCTAATCTTTTTACTGAAAAAGGACAAGTATTATTCCTGGCAGTGCGTGATCGTGTGTGGAAATTATTAAAAGTAGCCGGAGCCATTCGTCTTCATGAGGCAAGTCAAGTTCATATTGAATATGACGGCTGGGACATGCTTGCCTGTTTTGATCGATTAGTAGAGCTAAGAGAAATTCGTGAGGTTTCCTCGTTACAAACAACAGCAGGGCAGGATCGGGTTTTTGTGTCGGCAAGACTGATTGATACCCCGTTTCTGGAGGGCATATGAGTCCCCACGAATATATCCTTCGTCACATTGAGTGAAGCACGATGGGGGATGATATGACTATTTTCCGACAACGTGATCATGCTCTTTATTGGCTTGTTCGTCTCTTTATTGCGCAAGATCGTGAAGGATGGGAGGAAGGCCCTACGGAGGAAGAAGTTAGAGAGAAGGTGCTCAGTGCCTTAGATAATACGTGTATCGGTCCCTATCTTTTTCCCGATAGCCTTCGAGAATTCCTAGCGGATCAAGAAACCCACGGGGATTTAACTCAGGTGGGTCTGATCGGGGACATTGAAGAACTGAAGCGTCGCACGGATAATCATTTTACGGGGGGAGAATCGTGACACCAGAACATTACATCGAACGGCACCGCGTCTGGAGTCTGAATACCTTTGGGGCTGGACGAAAAACAGAAGGGATTGTCAAACATATTGCAAAAGAATTGGACGAAATTCGCGCTGAACCTACAAATCTGGAGGAATGGGTGGATGTCATGATTCTGGCGCTGGACGGGGCGTGGCGGGCTGGATATAGTGCGGAAGAAATCCTAAACGTCTTGATCTATAAACAGCAAATCAATTTCAATCGACAATGGCCGGAAATATCGACTGAAAATGAACCGACTGAGCATATTAAAGAATAATCGTGGGAAGGTAGGCTTAAAGGCAGCCATCGGTACAAGTCTTTTTGATTCAGGGCCGACGTTGTGACATCCACAATGCCTCTAAGGAGTAGCGGAACTGCGGTAAGTGTTGTGCAAGGTTCCTAGTATACCTGCACGGAAAAGAACTAGGTGGGAGAACGTAGACCTTTGGCAACGGACTACACGAAGAAGGGACAGAGAAAGTGCGAATAGCGAAGCCTATACGTCTATAACCAGAATGCGCTGCCGGGTCCACAGGGAAGCTTTTGGCGTAACAGCACACCCACAAATAACCAGAATGGTATGATCTCGTGAATATCATGTCGAGCGCTAGTGCTCACCCCGATTTGCCATTTCCCAAACGCGGCCAAGTGAAACTGACCGGCGCGGCCTATATGCGCCTGAAGCAGGAAGTCTTCCAGCTTGATAATTACCAGTGTCTCTTCTGTCGCACAAAAAATAATCTCTGTGTGGAGCATCGGAAAAGAAGATCTGAACTCCGGCTTGATACTATCGAGAATTGTTTGACCTGTTGCGTCCGATGTAACCAAGCGATCAAAGATCGGCGGTTTGATTATGAATGGAACCCGGTTACACGAATCGTGCGAAAGATTCTCAGAATATGAAAACCTACGCCGCCCGTAAAGATGCCAATGATGCTGCCTTGACCGCATTGGCCCGCAAACTGGGAGCGTTTGTCCTTCACCAAGAACCCGGAGCTGGATTCGACTGGCTCCTCTTTCACAGGGGGCGAGTCCTCATTGTAGAAATCAAAGACGGAACGAAAATGCCATCACAGCGGCAATTGACCGAGACTGAGAAAACCTGTCAGAGTATGTGCAAGGTGCACGGTGTGAAATATCACATCGTGCGGGGCGAAAATGATCTTCTTACGCTCCTAGCTTGACAACTTATCATTTATCGTCTATAAGTTACCATTGTGAATAAGACGAAAGAGACTCCCGCTCTCTCTGAGCTAACTACGAAGTGGCATATTTACCATGAAGAGTCAGCATATTATGCCCCACGAACAGAGAAAAAGATGTACGAAGAGTTACGTGGGCAAGGAGATACCCGGATTTACGTGTGGGGAATGGAACAGGGGGAGTTATTGCTTTGTGTTTCCACCGATAACCCACGTCGGTTTAATACGCTTATCAGAACTGTTCCCGCATTACAGCGATATTCTGGTTCCGAACTTCGTTTTCCTGCTCCGTTTTTGAATATGGTTGCAGAGGTCATCAAAGCCAAGAAAAAGCGGCATTTGAGTGAAGAGGCGAAAAAAGTAGCAATTGAACGATTCGCCCGTATGCGGGAACAAAAGAAAACCTCCATAAGTAACGTCTCCCAACCGTCTAAAACCGACGATCTCTCGCCGGACGACTCATAGTATGTCTTGGGGGTTTTTTCTTCCAGGAAAAGACAAGACCGCGCAAAAAGGAGGTATCTACACATGTTATGGTTCAAAAGAAAGCATTGCCTCTACTGTCAACGGAAACTTTCTTTCTTTTCTGGCTTCAAGTCATATTGCGATTTTGATTGCGCCTACGCCCATGATCGTATAGTGAATCCCCATCTTTGGTCAAAGGGAGTAAATGGTCTAATAAAAATCGAACGTAGAAAATCGACTGATCAATAGAAAGAAAAAGGAGGGTTCATGAAACTTAAGATGAAACTGAACTCCCGAACGTGTAGGTTCGACTCCTACCTGGGGCATCAACAATAATTATGCCCCGGTGGCGAAACGGCAAACGCGGGCGCAAGCCTGTTCGGATCAGCATCAGATTATTCCTCAGAGACTCAGTATTGTTGCGGTCCTGCAATCAAGGTGTATGGACAATAAACATCAGATGTTGGTTCGAGTCCAATTCCGGGCTCCATATATGCCTGGATAGCTTAAAGGAAGAGCGGATGTACTTGGAAATCATTTCATACATTAAATGTCGTGTGGGACAGAAATCGCAACACACGCAACGAGGAGTGTTGGATATCACTCCTCGTTTTTTAACATGGGAATTTAATAGGAGAAATTCATATGATCAAAGAAGTTTTGATAGCTAAAGGTGCCCTACAATTGAAGAGTGTAAGTATTCACCGTGAGTCAATTATGGGC
>ERZ1292644.314-Hain-H14-01um-R2-314-length-35642-cov-8_pt1 | contig 35642 bp, 48 predicted proteins | sample MGYA00564402_ERZ1292644 | MGnify/ENA primary metagenome ERZ1292644 (study PRJEB36523, sample SAMEA6512644) | groundwater metagenome | collected 2019-01-09 | study: AquaDiva: Metagenomics assemblies of 32 groundwater samples
CCAGAGTTTCATTACGATGTACGCCAGCACTGCGATAGTTAGCTGCGAACCAAACCAACGCAGCCAGAAGCTAAGCGCTTCCATATCCATTTAGCTTCTTCAGGAAGGGCGCCATGATCTCCGTGATCTGGTCAAGTACCATCACGTCCTCGTAACAATGCTCGATGATCTCCTGGTACGCAACAGGGTCACGGTCGAGGATGGCCTTAGTCCACGTTTCGGGGTTCAACGGGGTCTTCTGATCCTTAGTTCCGAGGAACTGCGCAACCATGTCAAGTCCATTGTAGCTCAGCTTCATATGCCTTCGAGCAAGCTTCACGGGGTCGATCATCAAGCCATATGGATCGAGGATGGGCATGTCAAGGCCCGCACTACGATGCTTCAACGCTCGGCTGTTGAGGTATGGCCTGTCGAAGTCCACACCGTTATGCGCTATCAGCACTGTGTGCTTGTTTAGCTCGGTGATGATCTCCTTTACAACCTGCGAGTCGTCGCTGTTCAGATTCTTCCCACCCTGTTTCACGAATAGTTTAGGCTCTTGCCCTGGTACCATCGTGTAGGCACACAGTACGATGCCTGCGAAGTTGGCCTTCAAATTACTCGTTTCTATGTCAAAGACCACGAAACTAGGCATTCGTTTCATCCTCCTCTGTTTCTACCTCAACCACGGTTGCTTTCATCCAACCTTGAGGTGAGAACATCACAGCGCCCTTCTCATTCTGTAGCGCTATAACACCGCTCGAATCGACCTTCACCTGGTCGCACAGCACCTCTTCCTTCCGTAATAGCGACTCAACGGTCACTTTCAGTTTCATCTTGCTCCTCCATTTGGTAAATTTTTCGCCAACCGCATCGGAAGCACGCAAGGTCTGGCGGGTTCTCAAGCGTGTCTAAATAGATGGTGCCGACACTATTACACTTTGGGCACCTCACGTTACGCAACAACTTGCTAGCCACTGCCCTTGATCCACGGAAGCGGCAGCGCTGGCAGGGGTGTGTATGGTAGGGCATCGAGAGGCCATAGGGTGCCGTTCTCGTGACTGATCTTGTACACCGTAGCAATGTGTAGGGCACTCTTCTCAGCGCTCGCGCTCAACAGAATCCTAGAGACACCCCGAAACGTCAGACGGAGCAGCATAGCATCTATAGCACTCTCTCGCCACTTGCGGTCGCGGATGGTACCATCACTGTTTACCCACGGTAGCCCTTCGAGCAGGAGGGTAGTGTCGGCGCCCGAACGCACTGCTGTCCAAAGCTGCCTCACTACCTTCGCAACCTTGCGATCGTTGACGATCTCAGTGTCGTTCAAGCTGTTGAAGAAGTCATCCCACGTTTTACTCTCTATCCAGTACGTTCGATCAAACGGTGTCCAGAGGTAGTCTGGCGTAGCGTTGTTCTTGATCGTGATAGGCAGTCCATACTCTTCAGCAAGAAGCTTAGGTACTGCACCACCGAACGCTTCACCATCTCTAGTGTGCTTTACAGTCTGACGATGGTCGATCTCTATGGTGCAGCTCATTGCACCCTCTTGATGCGGCCCCTAGAGCCTACTTCGATAGTGTCGCTGTCCCTAACGATGCTGTTCAGCCGTTCCCTGCTCATACCAAGCTCGCGCTGCAACTCGTCTCTCATGTGCCACTCGCCGTCGGCCATTACCTCATGCACAGCCTCTGTCTGCCAGGTGGCATCCTTGTAGATTAGGGTGCTGTCGTCTCGCGTCACCATCAGCTTGTCCATAGGCCCGAACGCACGCACCTTGTCAAACATCAATAGAGCATCATTGTGCTCTCTCGAACCTAGTAGCCCAACGAACGCATCGCACCATTGGCCCAGTCCAGCACCCCTCAAGCTCGCTAGAGAAGGGGGCGTAGCGTATTGCATAGGCTGGGGCTTGCGGAAGTGGTGCACTAGCACCATCGCCTTTAGGTCACAGTAGCGTTTGATACCATCTAGCTCTTGGTACAGTATCTTGTTCATCTTTGCGTTGTCGTTCTCATCCTCGATCTCACATATAGCACTGAAAGGGTCTAGAACAAGAGCTTCAAAATTGCCTTTTAGGATAACATCAACAAGATGTTCAACCTGGTCATTCCATATCCAAGGGACGGCATAGTAGTGTGCTAGCCAGCCCCGTTCTAGAGCAGGGAACTCTTCAGCCTGTGACTTCCAGCGATCCTCCACCTGGTCAGCTTCGAGTTCTGTTTGAACATACAAGGTTCTCAAACGCTGCACAACTGGGAGCCCCACCCAGGGAGCTCCCGTTGCGAAACACCAACAGAGCTGAAGGGCGAGCAAGCTTTTGCCCACACCAGGCTCTCCTCCAATCACTAGTCGTCCTCGCTCCCGAAGCAGTCCATCGATGATGTTGGGTACTGCTGGCAAGGGGGACTCAACGCTGTCCTCATAATATCGTAACAGAGGCTTGACGGTGAATCCGTTCTTAGCGAAGTCCATGATGCTTTGGGGTGCGCCAACAACCTAAGCTTCGTTACGCTTCGTCTCGAACAGGGTCGAAGTAGAAGCGGATTGCAGTACGCTCAATGTGCTCGCCGGCTTGGTTGTTATAGGAATCATCAACCTCGTCGATGGTGAGCTGGAACCGGCGACCCTCATGGCCCTCGATGAGACCTCCATTGTAGGGGTCTTCCTCGTCGGTCACGGTGGTTGGGATGAGATCGGACGGGTCAATACCGAGCGCCATTGCGACGCGCTTCGTCAAACTCTCTCCCATTCTGCGGCCCTTCTCGGTGTCAGGATACTCAATGCGAGCAGTGACCCGACGGCCCACGTTCTTCACACTCTCGCTCTCTCGAACGTTCTCAACAAGCTCGCTGGGCACGTGGAGAGTGTACACATTGGTGCCGGAACGTCGCGTGAAGCGCGTCCAGCGTAGGGTGTCAGCTACCTCAGCAACGAAGCGTCCCATCGGGGGGCGAATTGCTGTCGTAACTTTGGCCCAGTCAACTTGATCTAAACGAACAGGTGCCATTATAACTATTTCTCCTTGGTTTCAATCATCTTGATTGTGTCTTCGTAGCTCAGTCTTGGTGTTGGCGCACCCCTAGCTTCGGCAAAGACTTTGTGAATGGTAGGTTTGAGGATGTCCTTCATGGCGTACCCCGTTGGGATACGACTGAAGTACAGAGCAGAGGGAACTAGGCGGAGGGTGCGTGTTGGCCCCTTAGCTTCCATGCGGGCTATCATATCGCACCCTATGCCACCAAACATGTGCTCAAGCTGCCCAGGAAAGTTGGGCATGTACTTGTCTTTCTCGGTGAACTGCTTCTCCTTGGGTTTATCGCTGTCATTGTCAGAGCTGGGGGTGATGTCTACACCACCCTCATAGGGCTTGTCAACCTTCTCCAGAGCCGTCATAAGCACTGGGACATTCAGCGATTCCAACCCAAGCAACGTTCGTATGTTGGTGGTCACGTTGCTGCCATATACCTGCATTGTGTTTGTGGCCTTTGGAAGCTTCTCACTAAGGAACGCCTGGATTGCTGTCGTCACGCCATCCAGAACCAGCATATCAAACTTGCCGCTGGCCTTGAAACGGGCGAGCATGTCTTGGAAGTCGCTGGGCTGATACACGCGAGCGACAGTGCCGCCGTTGTTGTACAGATAATCTAGCATCCAGTCGGCTATGTCCTTGCCCTCAGCTACCACGAACATCGGCGTGAACCCAGCAGCCACGGCAGTCCAGCACAGTGTCGTCTTACCCGAACCTGTGATGCCGTAGAACAGGCATACCCACGGGCGCTTAGCTTTCTCTCGCGTTAGTATCTCAAAACCATCACTCATCTTGGCTCCTTCGCTTTATATAGCGTTGTTAGCGCTTCTTGCTCTCGTCCCATCCACGCAGCGGTGCAAGCTTTCTCGAACGGGCACATACAATCCATGAAGCTGATGGGGTTGCTGTTACGAAGCATAGCTCGATCGATGTCTAGGTATCCTGTCTCCAGAGAGCTTCTATACAGAACGATCTGCTCCACCACAGTATCGACTGTGACGGCGGCATCTCGTAGTGCACCCTCTGGGAAACGTAGCTCAAACTCCTTGATGATCTCGACCTTCGCAGTGTCGGGGTTGCTTTTGCGTACTTGAGTGTACTTCACGCCAGCAACTTTGATTCCATTCTCTAGAGCAACAAGCATCTGGACGCGGCCTTGTAGGTCTAGCATCAAGCGATCCTCGTCAAACTGGCCCGCTGTTTTAGTTTCGTCAATCCAGAGTTCATCGTCGTCGTCACGCAGGATACCATCGGGGGTGACGATGAACTTGGCGCCGTGAAGCATTATGCTGAGAGGCTCTTCGATCTGTAGGTGCTGGTAGCTTTGGTCAAGATACCACTCTCGCCACACCTCGAACAGTTTGAACAGTAGCCTGTTGTCGCTGTCTCCAAGGGTCTCCCTAGTGTAGCCAGGCTCTACGTTGCCTTTTAGGTATGCTTCCTTCACCTGGTGGAAGCAACCTCCGAAACGCATAGCGCTACTGAGTTCTAGAGGTTCAAGCTGTAGATAGTTTGAATTATACCATTTTCTTTGACACCTGAGATACTCTTGTGCCTCTGTAAAATGTATCTCAGTCATTTCTTGTACCTCAATACACTAGACCTATTGATTCCTAGTTGCTTAGCTATGCAGCTTGACATATTACCAGCAAACCTCGTCTACTAGCCCTGCTTCCAGTGCTTGATTGGCTGTAAAATATTTGTGCGCTGAATCTGCAAAGATCTCAGCGATGCGTTCCTCACTTAGGTTACTGCGCTCCTTTACAAGCTCAACGATAGCGGCCTCCATGTTCTTTACCGATTCATCCAGAGCTGCACGGGTCTTCTTGTCCACACCCTGCTGGTGCCCCTCTTCCCAACCGTGCAGCATCAATTGAGCGACGGGACTCATCGAGCGCCAGTCGCAGGCCAAGAGCACGTAGGCTGCCATTGAGCCGGCCATAGATTGAACTCGGCCGTGAAGCTTGATGCCGCGCAATTGAGCTTGGCGTATGGTGGCAATAAGGTCTAGCCCGCTTACCACTGAACCGCCGCCGCTGCTGATGAAGATGTTTAGCGTCTTGGGTCTGCCACGCACTACGGCTTCGCTCACACTCTGCTGCATGTACAGGCCAGCCATGTGGTTCAGCTCACCGTACAGGTAGACGTTGTAGTCGTCGCTCGCAAGTCTAGAAGAAACAACATCACCCTCAGACATCTTAGTACCCCGACAGAATTATCAGAAGCAAGGCTAGGCCCGCGAACGCAGCGACCACTAACAGCATCAAAGTAACATCTCTATCGCTAGACACTGGGAACCTCCTTGGTTTTCTGTGCTTGCTCAAGTTGCGACAAGAACTTCATGGCGAGTGACAGATCGTGGGCGCCAATCTCGAACCTAGTTTCTGTATGAGGGGCACTGTAGGGGTTTATGGCGCTGTACACTATGAACGAGGTTAGGGCTGTCAACGGTACTTCCTGCGCCTCGATTTCTGGAATCGTGCCCTTCAACACGACGCTCACCACTCTGGGTGCGAAACCGTTTTTAGGTGTGATACGGAGCGTAGAGAAGCCCAACGTCTTACTATGTTCAAAGTGCTTCGTGTCGCAGGACGCAAGAGTACATAGTTCCGTTACTTCGCTAAAGCAATACACATGGAAGTGCTTAGCGTCCTCTGAGGTTTGCACGATGTAGTTTGCAGCCGAGTCCGCGCCATATTTCACTACAGTGTCTGATACTACGCCCAGCGAAAGGCCGTCGAAGTCCCACATGATGATGTGCTTGCCGTTCGCGAGCTTCGAGGTAATACCTATATGCCCTGGGATAGGCGGTGCAACGGCGGGTACGGTGCCATAGAACGCTTCGTGCCAAGGCTCGTAGTAGGCAGATAGTTCCTTCAGGGAAGTCTCTGTGTCCTCTTGGGACGCAAAGCTCAACTGGGCAGCTTTGATTTGAGCCTTCAACGCTTCTAGCGTGTAGCCGGAGGTCTTGACAGGGTATGTGCCTCCAGGAACCGTCTGCACCAGTTGATCCTGCAACTCTTTTAGCGTTGGCATCCTTTGCTCCTTTGTGGTATTATACCACACTATGTTTTGGTGTCAAGAGCTCTTCAATAGGTGTTGTATCGTACCAGTTCGATCCGACTGCAAACTCCACCTCAAGAGGTACACTCCACTCGCGCATAGGCCACCCAGGAAACGGAGCCCAGTTCGTAACGCTCTCCATTACCTGCTTGGCTTCGAGACACCAAGGCAAATCACCTTGCGGGATATAAAACACCAGCTCATCATGTACAGCGTTCACTATGCGGTGCCATTCATCTAGCAAACCCACTCGCCACAGCGCCAACCACGCAAGCTTGAACAGGTCGGCAGCGGTGCCTTGGATACGGTGGTTGAATCCCTCCCTCAATGCAGCAGCTATCTCCTGACGGTCTAGCTGATGCAGCCCTGGGAATATTCGGCGACGATTGTAGAGGGTGCGCGCTTCACCTGTAGCCAGAATCATCGCTTGATAGGCGTTGCGATGCTCTTCGATCTGTGGGTACCGAGCATCGAACAGCTTGAGAATCTCGCGAGCTTCACGCATTACCATAGGCAGGAAGCTCTTGTTAGCCATCTCGACCATCTTAGGAGCCTCGACTCCATAGATGGACGGGAAGTTTAGCTTGTTCTTGCCAAAGTATCGCTTGTCCTTCAGTGCCCACTCCATCCAGACCGCGTAGGCAGGGCCATTGAAGCGGTGCAACACAGGCTCCACTAGCTCCAGTGCGCTGTTCTTGTGGATGTCCCCTCGCCGCTGGTAGGCGGTAATTAGATTCGAGACTTGACCACTCTCAGCCAGAATGCGAAGCTCTAGTTGGTTATAGTCCGCGCGTACTAACCACAAACCTTCAGGCGCTATGAACAGACGCCGAATGTCGGCGTAGGCAGCGTCTCGGATTGGGACGTTTTGACTGTTCAACCTTGCTTGCTCACAGCGAGTCACCCCATTCAGGTGAACAGTCAAAAGGATTCAGTTTCTTAGGTTTTGTCTCGCTCGCCGCTGACAGTGCGGCACTTGCTCGTCTTAGGTCTCCGTATGTCAGAGTGTCCGTGCCGCGCACATGCGATTCATCAGGTGGATCCATTGTCCAACTGTTTACCTCTCGGATAATCGGCTCTAACGCCGTGTGGTGGGCGTCACGCTCAGCCTCTAATCGCTGCTGATCGTGCCACCGTGCTCGCTCCCTCTCAGAAGCAGAATCAAACTCAGCGCGGTAGAAATCTCGGTCTTGTTGGGCTTGGCGCAGCGCTGCAACGAGTGCAAGCAAGTCGCGTTTAGTTGGAAAGAGAAACCCAGACCCGTAATATTCATGGATTTGTCGCTCTATCCGGTCTAAGTCCAGTCCTGTGCCGTGGTCATGGTTCATTGCTCACTCTCCTCTCCAGCTCCACTTGAGAAACGTCCCGATACCGCGCCGAGAGGCTTCAAACGGAAGTGTAGCCACTCCCCAGCAGCTACTAGGGCACTCACGAACTGCTCACGTTTCTCGACCTTGCGGTACCCTCTCAGCAGCTCAGCTATAGAATGCTCAATGCTCTCCAACACCTCACCATCAACGCTTAGCTGCCCTGTGTCTGTTGTCTTACTAAGCTCCACTCCTAGTACCTGAAACATCTCAACGAGCTGCTGTGGCGATCGTGGATTTACTGGCTCGCTCCACTCCTGTAGCATCTTTGGCCGCCCATGTCCAGGCCACTTCGATAGGAGGGGGCCGAATAGATGGCCCCAAGTTGTCGTAACTATGCGAGACAAGTGGCGCCGAGGAGCTTGAGCTTGGAACGACGCTTCTTCAGCGGTGAGCTCGATGTTGATGCCCTTCAGTTGCTCGACGGCTGCATCGTGGTCTATCCTCATACCGTAGTCTTCAGTGCGGCGCACTAGTGAAGCTATGGCACGTTCTAGGGTGTAGATGTGGGACATGTTTGCTTGCTCTAGTTCACTTGTGTACTGCTCAAATAGACGGTGAGTAAGCTCGACATCTTCGCACGCTTTCAAAGCTAGCTCTGTTTCATCGAGAGCTTCGTAGCCACCAGAGCGAGCGTACAGATGTTTGATACTTTCGTGCTGAAGCCCAAACTCGTGGGCAGCCAAGTCCCTCAAACTTCCAAACGGCTTCTGAAGCAACTTGGCTTGAACGAAAGCATCTTCTACTTCACTGTACTTTAGGTGGTCGGGGAATAGTCGGAGGTCAAACCCAACGCCGTTGAACCAAACACTTTGAGATCGCAGCATAGCCTCAAAATCATCGATAGTTGGGGTGCCAGAAAAGTAACATGTGCGTTCTGGTTTTCGGACAGCCACTCCAATAACATGGAGATTCTCTGATCCAATGGGAGGTGTTTCAAAGTCCAGAACAACTCGATCTTGCTGTTCGAGAGCGCTACGTAGCTGTCGTATGTCAGCAATCTCATAGCTGGATCGGTCAAGATGCTGTCGTCCATGATAGTACGCCTCCAAAGCTGTGTAGTCACCCTCGAACAGTGATTGCACACGAGGACGGTTACGAACCATAGCACTAGGGTGGAAGGTTACGAAAACAGGTGTACCTTCTAGGGCTGGTACGGTACAAGAGTAAGCTGAACCGTGATACTTTTCGACACCGACTCCTGCAAGCCACCCAGCAGCCACTCCGCCAACTGCGACGATGAGTCTGGGTCGCAAGCTAGTAAGCCATTCGCCGACGTGACAGGCCCAACAGGCAGCCACCTCTCTCTTTGTGGGTGTGTGCTGTCGTAAAGCACGTGGCACCATATTGTATATAGCATCTATCGGTACCTCGATTTGTGATAGTGCGCCTCTAAGCTCTTTGCCCGTCTTGCCCACGAATGGGCGCCCGTCCCGCCCTTCTGTTTCGCCTCCGGCCTCCCCAACCAGGACAACTCCTCCTCCAGCCATCTCCCCTTCAGGGGGTACAAAAACGGAACTTTTGAACGGACAGTTGCATGTAGCTGCCCGCAACGAACAGAAGCCCGAAGTTAGTGGCATCGACGTGGTGCCGTCCAGTAATACACTACATCTTCGAGAAGCGCGGCGACAAAGGCGAGTGCAACAAAGAATAATAAAGCCGTTATCATAGTGTGTCTCCGTGTGCATCAGTGTCATCTATAGGGTAGACGTCATTTGAGTCAGTAGCTAGAAGTTCACGAGCTACATCAAGACCGTTCTCGTCTAGTTCGGTAAGGAATCCTTCTATCGCTTCCTCTATGGCATCGTCTGCGTCGAAGGCAAGCGTTTCAACTGGGAACACAAGCATCACTCGGAACCATCGTCGGCCGTCAGCTTCCATTTTTGTTCTCCGTTCCGTCAAGGTGCGAACAATGCGGAGGCATCTTCAAAGTAGGCGGCGTGTCGTTCCAAGGTGGCGTAGCAAGCCATTTGTCCCAGCACACTCGGCACACTACCTTGTCCACACTCTTTTCGACGGGGCTACCCACATAGGTAGTTACCAGTCCCAAAAGACCTCTAACTGCCGTGACAGTATGGCCTTTAGTTGGATCAAACAGATAACCATTTGATCCTACTAAGTATTCATAGAAGTTCCTTCCATCATGTATCCATCGGAGGGCGACGTCTATGGGTGTACCCATCGGTGCTTTCCTCGCTTCGGGAATCTAGTCTGGTTTTTGAAAGGGAATAAAACAAAAGAATCGTATTGGAGCCGCACCGAGGACTTGAACCCCGAACCTAGTGCTTACAAAGCACTTGCTCTACCATTGAGCTAGTGCGGCATGGCGAAGGTGCGAGGGATCGAACCCCGATACGCGGGTTTGGAGGCCGCTGCACTACCATTGTGCTACACCGACGTTCGTGGTCAGCTTGGACTAGTATCTCCACGTAGTGGGCTAGCGCCTTCGTTTCTAGTCTTCCGCTCGTTACCGGCTGCACGACCACGGTGCGGAAGTTCCACTTGATCCGCGCAGTCACTTCCAACCATCGCTGATCTGGGGGCTGAAATCGCCTCAATCCGCGAGCAGCCCCCCACCAGGGAGCGACCCTGGTGCCGTACGGTTGTGTTAGTCGGCGGTTTCCGGCGGCTGCCGCCGCAGTCTAGCCTATTGGTTTGTAGCCCCTCAGCCGGTATAGTTGCTAGGCCCAGGGCCATGCTCCCTGGAACGTCCTTCGCTCACGGATGCCCTTGCGGTGTATAGCCGTAAAGCCCACCTTGGACAAGTGCGTGCGTCTCTCTTCCGCCACCTAGCATATTCAGTTTTGGTGGAGGCGGGGTAGACTCGAACTACCCGTTCCGAGCGCCGATGCTCCTCTTTCGAGGTACAGACATCACTGCGTAGGTGTCGGCTCGTCCACGCGCCCCCACGAACTGCTTGGCCCCCACGTTTTTACATCTCGGCATCATCGAGTGTGGGTCAGCGGAAACTCTGCTTGCCGAGGAGAGCTTGCATTCTCTCGGCTAAGGAGATGCCATTTGCCCTGTTGCAAGGGGCGGCCAAGCAACCCTGCTACGGATGAATATGAAACTGCTGTGTGGTGGTTGATGCCTTACGCAGCTTCGATAGCGTTTGGTTTGATTGAGTGCAGCCCTACTCCTCCGCAAGCTGCCTGCCACGTACACCCCCAACTCTCAAACTACGTGGTCAACCTCAGCGGGGTTAGATAAGCTCGACTACAGGTTCCTCAATCTCGCCCTCTTCCTCAGCCCAAGAGATTACTTGGTCAACGAAGGCGACCAGCTTCTCGTTACGCACGCTGAACACAGCGCCGTAGCTCCGGTTGAGCTTTACGTCTCCTGCAACCTGCACCCGAACGGTGCCATCATCGTAGTCAAGCTCGGCAGCCTGCATGGGGAAGTAGCAAGCGTTCGAGAAGGCGAGGCTGTTCTGCGCTGCAATGCGACCCTTCAACCACGTAGCCAGGTCACTGGGGATGGGGACTACTATGCTGATGCCGTAATCACGGTTGACACTTGGGCCTGCGCCCTGGATTTTGAGCGAGCCGTTGATGTCAATACGCCCCTGTATAGCGACGTAGTTGCGACCAGTACCGGCAAGGGATGAAACAATGCTCATATTCTGTTTTCCTCCTATCTAAACGTATGCCGTGCCATAGCGAAGTTTTACGACACAGGCTTGGCTTTCAACCACCAACAGCTTGCTTAGGTTCGCTCAGTTCCACAGACTGTGCAGCGGAACTTACTCGGGTCTTTACTTGCCATCTCGTTGTGGACTCTCATACCCTTGCCGTACACGGTGTCTTGGTAGTCATGAACACAACTGCAAGGCTTGATTTTAGTCATCGAGGAGCTCCTTTTGCTTTGTTACCACCTGTACGGCAGAGACAAGCGCCCAACAGAGATGTCAACTTGTTCCGCAACAACTAGGCGGTGCATGGCCTTAGCCTCAGCTCGCGTTGCAAGCATTAGAGCATTTTGACTAACAGGTACACTACACCGAACGCGCCCAGCTAGAACGCGAACCTCTGCTGTCCGTTGCTCCAGAACAGCTATTAGCTCCATCAGCTCTCTCATTGGGTAGGCTCCTTTTGAGGGTACTCTATTATACTACACTTGACACCTGAAGTCAATAGAGTAGGCCAACAATCTCATCGTATATGTCGTGCGTCCCAGAATAGGGCTTAGGATTAGTGGGTGTAGTGGTGTACGGAGGCTTCAACGCAGAGACTGCAGGAGACGCAGGTGCGTTGAAGGTAGCACTAGGAGCTTTGTATGGCGTTTCATTGCTGCTGAACTTGAATGTTTCTTCGAGATACGCTATTTGGGCGTTCGACTCTAAGGCGTGGGAGCAGTAGTGCTTACGAAGCCAAGCGATAGGGTCGTCTCCTTTAGAAACTACACCAGCAGCTAAGGCCAGTGCGGTGAGCACCGTGCCCGTCCTTCCATGCCCGCCTATACAGATAGACACCACCTTGAGTTTCTTAGAAGGTGACGATGCTGCCTCGGCAACAAGATCATTCCACAGCGCTTTCCAAAATGCTTTAGGTACCCAGTATGGTGCGGTCATGTCGGTGACGTACATGTCTAGGATGCGCGGCTTGTTCGCGTACTTGAACGAACTCCACTGTTCGGGAATGCCCCACGGCTTGAACTTGCCAGCCAGGTCTAGAACAATGTCTACGGAGTCGATGTCAGCTTCGTGAGATGAACCGGCGCCGAGCATTGTCACCCCCTTCGAGGTGAAGACAGGTATATTACCTATGTGGCACTCAACGTAGACGGAAGTCTTGGTGTTAGTCGAAGGGGTCTGGCTCGGCGGAGAGGAGCTGGACTGTTTCCACCTTGGATTCAACAGGAACACGTTGGGCTTTAGGAGTCGGGGGTGCTTCCTGTTGTACGGGCGTAGCTTCATAGTTGCTAGACTTGCTAAGCGCTCTTGCTGCGTCTTCGGCTTCGTTTGCAGTGTTATATGCAGCGTAAACTTCCACCATAAAGCGGTTCCAGCCAGCGTAACGTCCGTGTATATTTGTGGAGATGGCGATGCTGACGGCACTGAACCAGGTGAGGAAATCGGCAAGGCTGGGACTGCGGGGCTCTCCTTGCTTGGGGTTGCGATAGAGCCATTGCCAGGTGTTTGCAGCTTTTTCGAACCCGTCCCCATATCTTCCGTATTTCGCTTGATGCTCGTCGGTTCCGTAGGTTTCGAGCCAGGGTAAGAACTCAAGTGGCGTCCAGAATCCACTTGACTCCAGATCAGCAATGGTACCTGGTGGTACGGTGAAGCGTAGGCCAGCGTCGAATCGAGCGCGAGTTTCTGACGCCGCCCATTTCGCTTCAGCACTAGGAGTGGGTAGGTGTCGGGTGAGGGTGTAGGTGAGATCATTGCTTAGCAGCGCTCCTTTGAGCCAGGGTTGAATACAACACAAAGCAAGAAGGTTCATGGCGTTGTCATGCTTTATGTTCAGGGCAGCACCAATAGGAAGAGTGTGTTGGCTGCACGAGTGCTCTTGATTGTAGTACTTGTTCAATGCCCACCCGCCGTTATGCACCACATCCACAATGGAGTCAAGAGCAACTAGAGGAGACTCCTCGCGTAACACAAACTTCAGACCATGTCTAGCAACGGACGCCCACTTTAGGCCACCAACGCGCGTCGAGATTTCCCACACACCGAACCTAAAGATGCTTATTAGAGCTAGGAGTAGGCGTTCGTAGCCTACTATGTCTACCAAGTCTAGAGCCATGCGCCATACTGTGTGTCGACCGAGTCTCTTGGAGGTTCGCAAGTACAAATGTTGGGCGAGCCATAGGGTGAACCAGTCTTCAGTCTTTTCCAGAGTGGCTAGGTCGCGGGCGAGCTCGTGGACTCTGCTGTGACCTGCATTGCTCAAGTACCGTGCTTCACCCAGGGTAGACATCACAAAGTAGTTTAGTACGTGCTGCATTGTGTATTCAATCTCGGCATCGACAGCACGCTGGAGGACGGGGTTGTCAAGAGCTAGGTCTAGGGCGATGTAGATGCTACTCAAGCGAGATACTAGATCACGTTCACCTAGACACTGAGCGGCGACGCCTTCGTCGAAGTCTTTAGTTTCGGTGCTCCTGTTCCATAAAGCTTCTAGACGCTCAGCTTCAGCATCCGAAGCAAACGAGGTCGCTCGGACTGAACGTGGAAAACCAGCGACTGTGTGGGCTCGGTTCAGGTGCTGGGTCAGCGAAGAGCGTCTGGTGAACAGGCGGGGAGTCCAAATACCATCCCAGCCTTTGTGGGTTAGACAACTCCTGAATGGGCAGTATAGCATTTGTTCTGTCTGGAGAGGCAAGTCGCCGATGAGAGTTTGGTGATTGTAGGGGTGCCCTTCTTCTATGCAGAGACCACATAGTTGGCATGTGCACTCAACACTGTGAAGCCTCGCTGACTCGCTAACTAAGACACCGTAGGCAGTGTAGAACTCTCTGACCTCAAGCTTTGGTAGAATGGGGCTGGCCACAAAATCGGGTGTCAACACCCACTCACTAATGAAGATGGGAGTTAGGTCAGCTGCCATCACAGTGCCTGATGTGGTGTGGGAGTCGCTCATTGGTTGCTCACTTCTGCCCCAATAGAGGGGGTAGGCGGTGCAGTAGCGTCCAGGATTATACGACGATCCTTACTGTCTGATTCCCAATGCCACGAAACGCAGTCCTCAGTGGCACACTCAAGATCGAGGCAGTTGTTGCACGCAAGGTACTCGTCCAGTATCACAGCGCTGTTGCGACTCACTACGCCATCTGAGGAGACTGTGACACTCAGCGCAGTAACCAGTTCTAGGACACCTGTGGTTGCTTTCTTGTCGTCCTTGCAGACAGGGCACAGCATCTCAGTCTCCTTTCCCAAGAGAACCCACCACCTCATTTAGGAAAATCCGCAATCTCCTAATTGAAACGGCGGAGAATCGGTACTGTCCTATAGTATCTCCAGGTTCCGGTCGCCCATCTAGGTAAATCTCCTTGCCTCCGTAGCTAAGGACTAAACTGTTATCGTACCCAACCCGATATTGGCTGATTGTGAACTGGGGCACTATCGAGCCTCCTAACCATCACTATTGGTTATTGTGAGTCTCCCCAGAGACAAGTACCACAATCCAGGAGGCCCGCCAGTTCGTATTCGGAACCTCCAGCCTGGGGAAAAGTTCCTCCAGATGAAAGCTGTGTGGCCTACAAATGGGAACCATAAGTGTGGGCCATGATGAGAGCACCACCGGAAGCCAAACAGCATCATCAGCCTCCTAAGCTATATTCAGAAATCTGTGGATTGAGGAGACGGTGAGAGCAACGGAATCTTGCTCTTTGGGGTCACGAGGGTTCCACATGGAACCTATGATGCGGTCGCCAAGCGTTCGTGGTGCGGGAGTGTCATTGCGGTTACGACGTTGCACTAAGGCGACAGCATCACGTGCGTTGCGGAGCTCGACTACAGCCCGTAACATGGCGTCATCGTGGCAACTGAAACAAGCATTGCACTCTGAGCATAGATCGAGGACGGGTTCGCCACATATGGAGCAGGTCATTCTGAACTCACTTGGCTATATAACCAGCCAACTATCTCTATTAGCTTAGTTGCAAGAAGCTGCGCATCGTAGGAGAGGATAGTTTCTCCGCCTACGTGAACACGACATTTCTGGATGTAGCCGTCTTCCTTAGTGTACTCCCCCCAGACAGAGAAGCTGGAGCTACCATTGTCTGCATATAGGCGCATAGGCTCCGTCGTTCGTTGGACGAATTCTTTTACCTTCATTTCACACCCCACTCAAGCATAAAATACAGGCCAAAACAAACAGATACAAAGCGGTGTAGCCTACTAGCCCGCACTCTGCCTGCGTGTGTGAACCAATAGCGCCACCAGTTAGCTGATTTAGCTGTACCGTAATCTACTCCACAACGGGTGATTGTGATTCTCATTGTACCATTTCCTCGTCGTCGTAGTAGGGGATTGTTTCATTCAGCGTTTCAATGTAGGGCCCAGAGCGAGCACCTGGAGCGTCGCGCTCGAATGAGTTGACAGTAATGTCACCAGGGAGCGGCAGCAGCCTAGAGACTACACAGCACACTTCGCAACGAATCACATCAGTTATGCCGCCAAAAGTGTAAGGCTCGGTGCTAAGCGCGATCTCGCTCGATCCACAGGCTGGGCACAGTTCGATGGTCATTGTTACAACTCACTTAGGATACCTCTAGTGCGCTGATGATACCCTTGGGCGACCCTCCGACGGTGGTCATCATCGTGCTGCTTCGTAGGCGTGTGCTGCTCTCGGGCCTTGAGAAGTTCTATCTGCAACGCTTCTTCCTGCTCCAGTGTCCAGTATGGAGCGTCAGCCTCATCCTCTGACACAACCATCGAACCGCCAGCATCAAGGATGGTGCAGTGTTTGAGGGAGCCTATAGAATCGTTGTATCGCGAGGTGGTAGAAGTATGTCGCACCTTGCGGCCCGAACCATCCACACCACCCCTAGGAATATTCCAATGCGACGAGAGCTCGGAGCCTTCAGGGTAGGCAGGGGGGAGCTTAGTGACTTTGTAGCTCTCAACCCCAGTGTCCATAGCTAGTTTTCTCCGTACGCGTACACCTTGAGTATGATTATCTCGCGCTCCTGCTTTGTCCATGCAACGAGAGCTTTTACCATTTCGCCATGCTGCGTGTACGTGAACCAGTGATGTGTGACTGCAGAGCCCGTCGTCACCGTAACTAACCAACCTGTAATCATTTGACTAACCTCTTAGTGATCTTAGGTTCCATAGAGCTAGCTCCCTCCATTGCTCTCTGCACAAACAGCGGTTGGGTTGCAGCCTTGTAGCACGAACGAGCCGTCCTCGAAGCGCGTTAGCTGCATGTCGAATACATACCACAGCATTGAGACAATCAACCATGCAACGATCACTGAGGTTCGCATTGTAGCCTCCAACGTTCTATAGCTCTATCTCCAGAGTGCGTCCAGTCCGTAGCCCCCATAATCCTTGTAAGGTACCTTGCAATGATGGACTACGCGAAATGGTGGACTCGGACTGGACTCACCAGACTTATCCGACCTAAACCATAAGTTTTGTGATAATTTTATTGTCAAGTCTGGATAGGTCTTGTGAGGTTAGGTCAACGGAGTCTAAAGGCTCAACACTATGGAACCTACACCTTAGGAGTGTGTTGTAATGGCTGCTAAGGGAGATAAGAACGCAGGCGCGAACGCGCGTGTGAGTGTGGAAGCGTTTACGCGGCAGTTTATCATGGCTGCGCGTGGCGAGTTTGCTGGCGTCAACAGCGTCATAAGCAAGCACAAAGGCCACAATTTCAACGAGTGGTATCGTAGCTACTACTCGCGCGGCCTGCTCGAGGATGGCGCGCCTGAGAGTCCCGTTGACGCTACGCAAGCACTGGCAAGTGCTGGCAAGCTGGTCATAGGGCGCAGCAAGCGCACTGGGGTTTACCTAGTGTTGCCAGAGCATTCTGTGAGAGGTGGCGAGCGCACCCAGGCAAGTGCACTCGATGCGTTGACCATCTAGCGTCATGAATGGACACGAAACGCACACTAGCGATTTTGTAGTACGTGGCGATCGTCGCGTACCAGAGTCGAAAGCGAAGTGGTGTTCTACATGCTCAGAGCACTACTACACTGGACACGACGGCCATGACACGCTGAACGCCCTGGACTCCATGCTCGCCCTGAATGCGGTAATCGCTTCTTCGCGCGAGTGACAATCGAATAGCATCGTTTCCGTATCGCTGCGCCGCGCTTTGACGGAAGCGTAGCGCACTATGCCCACGTAGGCACTAGGTACACTTCTGCAACACGTTCAATCGTTGGGGAGTAACGGCCTTGCCTACGTGGGCATTTTTTTATTTTATGGAAGGCTTTAGCACGTACAATCGGACGAGACAATCGAGGGCGAGTGACGACTACAGCCTTCCGTGCTTGACAACACAGCATCGAATCGTTTATCATTGTTGCATCTTGTTTGAGGAGCAAAGTAATGATGTGCCCTAAGCACGGCTTACCAGATGAGCCGTTTTGTTCTATGTGCGAGATGGAATACCATCTGATGCGCCAGTGTAATTGCAGCACCTCTGACTGTACTGCTCTACATTGTGTAGGTGTGGTTTGCCCACGATGCTGCTCGCCGTTAGCGAGGCTGTGGGAATTGTACGTCCCACTAGAGAACAACTGATGGACACTCAATTGCACCTGTGCGAGTATTGCGACCATCCGCCTTACCACAGTGCCAAGCTACTCGCGCGGCATATGGAGCGTAAGCACAGCGATGATGGTATCGCGCTGTTCAATCGCGACATGACGTACCGAACACTGAGACGGAAGGCTACTAGGGTAGCACTTGCTATCAAAGCGGCTGGACATTGGGGAAGCAGCAACGCGCTAGAGAGCGACGATGTGTGGAAGGCGTGCTATGACAGCCTTATCGACTTGTTGCTCAGTGGGCAGCCTGTCACTAACCGCAACATACGGCGCGGCGCGTGGAAAGTGCTACTCAATGACAATGAGACGAGCCTAGACGAAATGATGCTGGGCGATGAGGATTCTGAGGATACGGCACTATACGCCGTGTCACACGCTTTCTCAGTGCCTGACGTGCACTACGTACTAACTGAGGCTTTGTTGGAAGTGGCACAGGATAAGTTTGCCATCGATGATCCTACTGTGTGGTTGGGCGTTACAGAGCTAAACCATGTTGCTGTGTTGCTCACTGGCTACGATGCACTTCTGGCGAACACTGAGGATGCCTTGGAAGCGTACCAGGCGAGCAACCGCAAGGCTGACGAACGTAGGGGTAGGCCACGAAAGGCCACTGTATGAAGATACAGCTAACAATCACCCTAGATGCCCAACAACTCGCTAGTGCTCTACAGACTGGCGATCTTGTTTTGTCGTTTGACGCTCGCACAACCAAAGCACGCGCCACACGTCTCAGCCTAAGCAGCGCGGAGTATGAGGCACTCTATTGGAGCGGCGCGTCATCCCGCGCACTAGGACGGGAGTACGGCGTCAACCACAACCATTTCAATAGGGTATGGAGCAAGCAGGGGTTGGACGTGGTGCGTATGCCGAGCGAGCGTCCTAGAGCATATAAACGCCTAAAGTCACGCAAGGTCTAACCTTTACGTGAACTGGCTGCTGTCACAGAGTGACACGATTCTGTCACTATAAATAGGTGTGTCACATCGCACCCAGTTCCAGCTATGGAACCCATGCCGCTTGTAGTGGCCGCTTGGTGCGCGGCCAACACTACAGAGCAGGCATGAGGGTTTTCCGCGCGGCTCTCCCAATCGCAGTAAGGAGTACAGAAGTGAAAATGTACATTACCTTGGGTGTCAACTGGACACGCATCCTTGTCAAAGACGGAAGGCGTTTTGTTGCCAGCTACGGGTTAGAAAGTCAGGATGAGGCAGTTCAACAGGCTATGGATAGCCTGCGAACAGGGGTCGTCAAACAGGTCACTATCTCGAGTGCGATGGATAGTTGAAGATGTGGCCTGGACAGGGAGCCGTCTCTAGCTTGCTCGGCAGTCTCAGCGCGGGCAGGACGGTACTTGCGCTTACAGCAATGCTGTCAAGTTTCCGTGCTAGTCGCGTATCAACCCGCTGGCCGTCAACTCCCATGTCCATGTCCATAGTGTGACGCCCAGGTCCCGCCGTGTCAACATACATAACCTGCTGATTCCATGCTCACTCGAAGTCGGATGCCTGCGCCTCACAACGCCTGGATTATTCCCAACAAGGCGCCGTACGCGCCCAAAAGGGCCTGCGGCGCACCAATAGCTTCACGGTAGCCGCCAAAGAGGGGTAGTACGCTCCCAAACGTTCGCCCAAACGTTTGATGCTGCCCGCGATAGTCCTATGGCAGTCCCGCTACAGTCCGCAGCGCTATAGTCCCCCAGTAGTCTTGTGGACTGTACCCCACCCCGTTTCGGCAGAAAATGGCCGCCGTCCTCCAGGGGGGTAGTACTCACCCTCAGCATGTACAACACAACAAAGAAACACAACATAGAGCTCTTTACATAACTAACCTCTTGACAGCGAGATCAATTTGTGATATAATATAGTCATGGACTTATACCCATCTCCAGCACTCAAAGTGGCAAGGATTTTGCCAGAGGACACCCTTATTGAGTTGCCGTTCTTTGCTGCCTGGTCTATCAAACCTTGTGCTGTCTGTGGCTCCCTAGAGGTTGTTGGCATGGGACAGCATCCCAGCGAGGGTAAGATGTACTGCGCCGAGCACAACCACTAAAACGAACCAAAAGGAGCCTCATGGTCACTTGTTTGAAGCACCAACAGATGTACCCCCAGAACGGTTTCTGCCCTTACTGCGGGCCAGCCACAGTCACAATCACGACGCCAACGGTGCTACCGATCTATTACCCTTACAATGACCCTAGAGTCGTTGACCCTACTTGGGGAACCAACACTATCACCGGCGAACCTTTCAACGGTAACGTCATCTATAGCAATGGAACAGTCTATTACAGCTAGCAAGCGCCCTCGCAGTGTCATAGCTCGCGACAACAGTGGCGCCCTCCGTTCTATAGCCGACGAGCTTATGGCGGACGGTGCATTCGTATCGCTAGCTTCCCTAGCGCGCGCTATAGGCTGTAGCTACTGGACAGTCTATGGCTGGTGGAAGAGCGATGCAGCCTTTGCCGAATCATTCAAGCAGGCCCGCCAGAAAGCCGTCGATGAGGTGAAAGAGGTGGCCGTAAAGCGTGCTATGGGCACTGATGGCGAAAAGCCCAGTGACCTCATGGCAATCTACATCCTAAACAACTTCGACCAGGAAATCGTAGAACGTATGTCGAAACGTGTTGGAGCAGAAATCACAATCCGTTTGGAAGTCCCTTCGCTTGCTGCGCCTATTGATTCGTGGGCGCGCGAGGTGGCTACTGCTATACCAAATCCAGTATACGAAGCGCAATACAAAGAACTAATACCAAAAAGCAACGACTCTACATAACATGTTAGCGCAGTCTGTTCTATGGAACTAGACCTAACCAAACTCTACATCCCTCAGCCTAAACAACGACTCTTCCACCTGTGCCCAGCCGACCGAGTTCTATACGGCGGTGGCCGAGGTGGTGGCAAATCCGAAGCACTGTTGTGGGACGCCACTACCCAGTGTCTAACCTACGCTGGCTACGTAGCAGTAATCTTCCGACGCATCTACGATAACCTGATGGGTGTCTTTCGGGAACGATTGTACAAGCTCCCCCAGACCCTAGGTTCATGGAACCAAACTGAGAGGGCATTCCGTTTCGTAAACGGCTCTGTAATTCTATTGCGCGCTGCTGATGAGCCCAAGGACGCCGAGGGCTTCCAAGGTAACGAGTGGGACGGCCTCTACATCGACGAGATTCAAGAGTTCACCCAGAACATGATTACCCCTTTGCTTATGAACCTACGTGGCTCGGGCAAGGTAGCTGCCGAAATAAAGCCAAGGTTTAGAGCAAGCGCTTGGCCTTGGGGAATCGGCCATGCCTGGGTACGAAAGGAGTGGATCACTCCTCACCCGCCCTACACTATCTGGAGTCCTGGCGACGACGAAGATGGCGTCCCTCTCCCCACTCGTTGCTTCATCCCCGCAACCATCTTCGACAACCCCGCCCTACTAAAACGCTACCCAGGCTACCTACAGGAGCTCCGTGACAAACCTGAAGCAGAACGCCGCGCTGCTTTCGGTGACTGGGATGTCTACGAAGGCCAAGCGTTCCCTGAGTGGCGCCGCGAAAAACATGTCGTACCTTACTTCGACGCCCCAACATCGTGGGTAAAACGAGGTGGAGTTGACTTCGGTACCACAGCTCCGTGGGCAGCATACCTATATGCCGAAGACCCATCCGTCATCGACGACATAGACCCAACATTGCGTCGTGTGTATGTGTATCACGAGTGGTACGAAAAAGGCACCGATGCCCAAGTGCAGGCTAAGAAAATGCAACCCGTCTGTGCTCGCCAGCAGAACCTCATAGTAATCCAACTGCCACCCGACATGAACAACCCAGGCACCATCAATCGCGGCGTAACCCCTGCATCTGTCTATCGTAAGTACCTCAACCCCCTTGGTATCGCCGTCACCATCGCCCCACGTGCCGGACGAAACCATCGTAAACACCGTAAAGACCTTCTTCATAGATTCTTGTCAATTGCCCCTGACGGCAAGCCCTGGCTACAGGTCATGGACAACTGCCGCATCCTGGCCGATCAGATACCCTCTCTCCCTATCGACCCCAATCGCCCTGACGACGTAGACACCCGTGCCGAAGACCACGCCTACGACGCCCTTACTCACGCCCTAGACGTTCCCAACATCATTCGAATATCGGGTCGTGACGTACCCTACGTACTGCGATAAAGGAGCTTATATGGACTCTGAACAGAGCATTCCCAGCGGTATAGCCATCTTATTATGCCCAACATGCAAGGGAGAAACAACAATACGATGGTATGGCAAACTGGTTATCAAACGATGCTGGAAGTGCGACGCAATCCTAGAGGAGCGCCCCAATGCCGGATAGCATAAACGAGAAGTTCTTGAAGGAACTCTGGAACGAGGGCCGTGATCGAGACAACAAGCTCAACAACCTCGACCGCGAGATAGACGATGCCATCCACGAGCGTACCCCCGCTACACGCCCTATCCTTGCTGGTGCCCGACAGAACTACGAGGTCATAAGTTCCAGAGAGCTCTACACCTACCTCCAGCTCGTCATGGGTCAGTTCAAGGAAAAGCCTCGTTTTACTGTCAACGAGATCAACGCAAGCAACAGAAGCATTATGCGTGCCGACGCCGACCAGCGCTGGCTAAATACCCTCATCTGGGAAATAGAGCGCCAGCAGAGTGACGCCGTGCATCGTAAGGTCGTCGGCGACTTGTTTCGCTATGGTCGTGCCATCTTCAAAGTCCACGCCGCCATGCAACTCCAGCACGCTGGCGGCCCTATCGACCTAGAGGATGACACCGAAGTGCTGCGCTGGAAGAAAGAATATGACAGCAAGCGCGCCTTCCTTCCCATCCCAATCGCCGTTCGACATGTCCAACCACCTTCCGCCCACATCTGGGAGGATGCCGGTGTAGGGCCATCACATGCCCTAGAGATTCGTTTACGCCAAGTTCGTGAGCTTCGTAGTGCTTATCCCCAGCACAAAGGCCGCCTAGAAAACTACAAAGACAGCGACTACGTGTGGTGGTTTGAACACCAAAACCGAACCCTCTGCACCTATGGTTACGCCGCAGGTACAACCCGTGCTCGCCAAGGTGTCAACCCACCCCTCCACCCTCAGCTCACTGTTCTACGCCAGTGGGAGCACCACTACGATCGTGTTTCGTACATCTTCATACCTGGCGACGAATCGGGGCTTGATGAACCTAGCGAACGCTGGGTATCGCTCTTGTGGCCCATGATCGACCTTATGGCAAAGCGCGACACCGTTCTATCCCAGATAGCTACGCATGTCCGAGCTACTGCCTGGTTCTACCCTATCCTCGAACTGACCGAAGGTGCCGCCTACGAGAAGGACGAGGAAACTGGCCGCCCCAAGAGCATCGACATGAACCCCTTCGAGTGGTTCGTTACGCTCCCAGGAGAGCACGCCAGTGCTTTTCAGCCCCCGCCTCTCACCCAGGATGCCTACCGTGTCGTCGAACGTCTCGACCAGATGATCCAGACCCACGGCCTGCTCCCTGTACTACAAGGAAACGTCGCTGACTATACTTCCGGCTACCCCCTCAACCAGCGTATGCACGCCGCACGTGCTCGGTACAACGTTATCAGTGAGCACCTGCGTGAAGGTTGGGGCCAATTGGGGCATCTCCTTATGAAAATGGTCGAAGTGCTAGGCGTCCCTGTTGCTGTCATCTCCCCAAAGGATGACCGTGAAGCGAAGGGCGCCGGTGCCATAATCGACATGTCCCCAAAGAGAGCTTCGCAGCCACGTTTGATCGACGCTGAGTGGCCTCTAGCTCTCCCCACCGACCTGGCTCTGATGACCCGCATCGCCCGCGAAGCCTCTACCCCTGTCGGTAACGGCGAGCCTTTGATGAGCATATACCAAGCCCGCCAGAAGTTCCTAGATGACGACCAGCCTGAACTGACCAGTCGCATGATCGAGCGCGAACAGTTCCGCCAGGTTGCAAAAGAAACCGCCATCGGTTACACCCAACAGAAGATCGCCCAGTATCTAGCCGAAGCTATCCCGCCAGAGGGCACTGAAGCTATGCAGTTCGAGGGCCCCGCAGGTACCCCAGGACAGATGCCAGGCCAACCCGTGGCCCCAGGTGCTGGTATGCCCACCACGCCTCTGCCCCCTAGTGGCCCAGCCCCAGGGCAGTTCGGTGGACAATCGACAAACTCGCCTCCCATGAGCGCCCCAGGAGCAATAGGATAATGGCTGACGAGCAGAGCTTAGTCGAGTGGTACGAACAGCTCGCTGAAGAGAGTGCCAAGGAAGCTGTAGATGCCGTGAAGCGTCTCCTCGCAATCGCTGGAGACAAACCCCTCGGAGCATCTACCCTCTCTCCTTTTGCTGTGTGGGCTCGCACCGAAGAACTTCTAGGCTCCGACGATCGCCTTGCTGGTTACGCCGCCCAATTTGGTTGGCAGGGCATTCAAGACCTAATCCGCTTACGCAACAAGAATGCCCACAAACTTGGCATCTCCCCCGACCAATCCGCTGATACCTTTGAGAGCTAGCACAGAGCGCAAGGAGAGGTACTATGCCTGACCCAATTGAAGAACTAATGAAACAGTACCTCCCAGGTATCGAACTTGGTGGTGGCGCCGAAACTAAGCCTGTAACTTCTGCTCAAAAGATCAACATAATCCAGGACTTCGCTAAGCTCCTCGCTGACACCCGTGGTGGTGGACCCCAGGCTATGTCCTTCGCTCTGTCATTCCTAGAGCAGAACCCCGAACTTGTTGCCGAGCTCTACAGCAACTTCGACATAGCTTCCCAAGCGGGCATCGAAAAGTTCGCAGGCATGATGAACGAACTAGAGCGTATTGCCCCCATCGGTCAGAAGCTTGGCTCCAAAAGCACCACATTGCACCAAAGCACCACAACTAAAACGCTAAGTCCTAGTGAAGCTGAATCAATATTCAATCTAGAACTGAAGTTCCAAATGATGGCTAAGCAGGCCCCTCTAGAAGCTGCTAAGTTCCTAGCTCCAGGCTTCATTCCGCAATCCTTTGCGGGCTCCACTATGCCTGGCTTCGAGCCTGGCGGCCCCTATTCGAGTTTGTTGCCTGGCATGAACCCCGAAATGTTCAAGTACCAACCTACCGATCCTGGTGCACTAGGTGCTATCACCCAGCTCTTCATGCCAGACGAAAACGAGTCTATGCAGATGGCTCGCATGGCTATGCAACAAGCTCTACGTACTGGCATAAGCAGCACCAGCACTACTACAGGTACCTCTACCACCACTGGTACCCCCTCCCAAGAAGCTCAAGGCCCTTCCCCCAACGCTCTTGTCCAGGCTATGTTTGGTGCCGGTATGACCACACCCTACCAGCCATTCCCACAGCTCCCAGAAGGCCAAGCATTTGGGCCACCTGTACCTCCAGGGCTTGAGCTACCTACGCAGCTACCTACCCTCCAACAGCAAGCCCAAGCTTCGCAGCCGAATATGTTCCAACGTGCTTGGCGCGCTATCAATCCATTCGACTAACACAGGAGGCACCAAATGGCTTTCGATGCAAATAACTACGTAGACCAGCGGCCCGACGGTTCCTTCGGGGTGGTCATCAATGGAGCCTTCGTCGGCTCCTATCCTTCACAGGCGGAAGCTGAACAAGCTTTCAACTCAGCAGGCGGTGGGGGTGGAGGAGGCGGAGGAGGCAGCGCAGTAAACAATGCCCTACAAGGCTACATGGGCAACGTTGCCCAACAGAACGCCTACAAACAAGCTCAGGAAGCCGCTAACCAAGCGTACCTAAACGCTAAGTTGCAGGGTGAAAATGAATCCTCTGCTCGTAACGCTGCTATCCAGGCTGGCTCCAACGCCATGTCTGCCTACGTCTCCCTGCTCAACGCCTACGGTGGCGGCGCAGGTCTAGACCCTAATCAGATTGCCGCGTTCATCCGAGGCGAAGGTTCTCTCAGCCTTCCTAGTGGCCCCACCCTTGAAGGCCGCAAAACAATGGCCGAGATGCAGGCTAACCCTCGTGACATCTTCAAACTCGCTGCTTATCAAGCTGGTCTAGGTCAAGCTCCAGGTGCCTATAGCGGCTTTGGTGCTTCAGCTAACGAGCAACAAGCTTTGGAAGGCTTCCCTGGACTCACTCCCGCAGGTGGTGCTCCCGCTAGTGGTGGTGGTGGAGCAGCAGGTGGAGGTGCTCCTGGACAAGGTGAGTTCACTCGCTTTGTTCGTGCGGGAGGTGGTGGGCAGATGAGTCCCGAAGCGCAAACTCTTTATGGTCAGACACGAAATGGTCAGTGGGTGGCCTTTGAGAGCCCAGAGCAGTTCTATCAAGCTGCGGGTGTAAAGAGTTTCCAAGAGGCATGGAACAAAAACCTTATTGAGAACCGCTTTGGCGAGATTTCTGGTCAAGGGATTTTCAAGCCAGAAGGTGGGGCGGTTGGATATAGTCAGTGGCAACAACAGCCTGGTGGAACACAGCCAACGGTTCCTGGTGCTCCAGTATACCCTGGTGGCTCACCTATAGACCCTAATACTGGTCTACCTTGGTCTACTCCAAACCGTGGAGCACTTACTGGAGCACCAGACTACGGGGCTGCTCCTAGTGGCGGGGGTCCAACTGTGGGGAGCATAACACGACCGCCCACTACGTCCACTCCATATGGAGGCCCAATAGGAACGTTTTCGGGATCGCCCGCTCCGTCAGGCCCAGGTGGTCTACCTCAATTCGAGGAACTTCGACAGCGCTTCGGTAGCGCCCCCAGCGGCTCGTTCCCGTTCGCCCCACAAACTCCTCTTCCTCAACCCCGCGACATCACACTGGGCTACATGGGCCAGCGCTCTCCGTTTCAGCGTGGCCTTCTAGAATCGGCCTACAGCACCGCCGGTTTGAGCCCTGAGGTAATGTACGAGCCGTTCCGTAAAGCCGAGCGTGCCTTTGGTGGCGGCGGCGGCGGCTACTAAGGAGCTTTATAATGCCTATACGAGGCGCTGGCCCTCTAGAGCAAGCCTACGAGCAGGCCCTACCTGGGGGTGGCGGGAGCACGAGCTGGAACATAGGCTACAATGATCCGTTTGAGTTCCTGTACCCCGAATCAGAGGGCAGTCAGCAGTACGAGGTATGGCAGAATCCCCAGACAGGGGAGTTCCAACGTCGCAACTATAGCCAGCTCCCAGGCTGGAGTGCCCCTACGCCTCCGCTTCCTGGGCCCTCCACCTATTACCCCCCTACCAGCGGGATGGCTCCATCCGAAGCTGAAGAGGGTGTACCTTTCTCCCAGTTCCCGATACCAATCTACTATCCTCAACAAGCTCCCCAGCAAGGTGTTTCTGGCGCCCCAGAGTACGCTCAGCAGCCCAGCGGCTTTGAGCAATTTGCTTTTGAGCAAGGAGCTCGTCTTCCGTTTCAGTTCATACCAGGAGCCGAAACAGCTATTCGTGCCGTGAAAGGCGAAGAGCTCATACAGGGTGAAGGCGTAGGCCGCGCTCTAGACATCGCTGCCACTATTGTTGACGTGGTGCCGTTTCTGGGTGCTGTTGGTGATTTAGGACGGGGTGCTGCGAATATCTTGCGGGCTAGCGAAGCGTTCAGCAGCGTTGCCGCCCCCGCTCGACGGCTGGCACTTAGTGAACAGGGCTTCCTTCGTACTCCTTGGGGAAATATACCATTAGACAAGATAGACCAAGCTGAACAGATGATAAAAGAACTTGATCTGCTTGATGATGAAATGAAGTCTCTGGGCAAGCAGATGAGCGATCTAGACATCCCACCAGAGGTCGTTTTTGATATACGGCAAGAAATGAGTGGGCTCTTTGCTATCAGAAGGGAAATCCCTAGGTTACTCAAGCAATTAGCAGTGGAGGAAGGGGCGGGTTTACGCCTTCCGTTTTCTAAGCCCCAACCACAGTTTTTCCATGCAACGTCTGAGGTTTTTGAACCATCCACTATCGCCCCACAAGCCGGTGAGCCTATATTCCTAGCGCCTACCAAAAAAGCTGCTGAGGGTTTCGTGGCAGCTAGAGCTGCTGTTGGAGGTAAGCCAGCCACTATCTTGGGTTACAATATTACTCCCGAAGCCCGCGTACTTGATCTTAGAAGCAAGCCTGAAGCCGAGGTTATCAAGTTTCTAGATGAAATTACGGTGGGGGGCACTGTTTCCAAAACAGATGCTATACGGAAACTTGGCTACGATGTTGTTCATGCTACACAAAACGAAACTTTGGTTGCTAACCCAGAGGTTTTGCGTTTCATTCCTAACACTGCCGTCAGTCGTGTGTTAGCTGACGAAGCAGGATTCCTTCGACTGTCGCAAAGTGCAGGGATTTCTCCCCAAACCTCGAAAGCGTTGGGTGCGTCTCCTTCGATGGATTGGGGTGACATTACCCGTACCGTTCAGGAAGCTACCACGAACCGAATCGCTGGCCTAGAGCGTAGTGCCAAAAAGCTGGGCGGTGACGAGCTAAACAAGATAATCGATGAGTTCAACCAGGTAGGCAGCGTCGTCACAAAAGCTGCCGAACGATCGCGCATGGTGTACGAGAAGATCACAGACATCGCTGCCACAGCAGGTGTCCGTGCCTCCGACATGCCTATCTTCCAGGACGATGTGTCCCGCTACCTGAACGCTCAAACTGCTGCTACGTGGCGCAAGCTTCACCCTCGTGCCGCCGATCGACCGTTCGGAGCGTTCGGTTCTAGTAAGGATGCAGCCCAGTGGCTCACAAACTACCGTACCGCCCCAGCACATGCCGAAATCGAAGCTGCGGCCCGTGTCGTAGCTGATGACCACAAGCGCATCCGAGATGCCCTATATGCCTCTGGGGGGCTAACCCGCAAAGCCTACAACGAACTCACGAACAACTACCCCTGGTACAACCCCCTCAAGTACACTAACATCGCTAACGACGCAGCGCTGGGCAATGCCGATGCTCTACACACCCTAGGTTCCTTACGTGCCAAGATACACGAGCTGGCTAACGATGTTCCCACACACGGCAACGTTCTAGACCCGATGGAATCGGTGTTCCTCGCTAACAGCTCTGTCGAGCGTTTCGTTGCCAATAACAACTTTGTACGTAAAGCTCTCGACGTGGTACGCCGCGACCCCGACATGGTGGGTCTAGTGCGTAAGCTGCAACCCAACCAGACCCACAACCTTGACACAGAACGTGCGTTCGTTCTGTTCAACAACGGAGCCGTCGAGCGCTGGGCTGCCCCCAAGTGGGTGTCAGGTGAGCTAGAGCGTACCATAGCTCACGATAGCGATAACGAAATAATTGGCCTCGTCAATACCCTGAACAAGTGGTGGCGTACTGGTGCCATCGAGCAGAACCCAAGCTTCATTGCCACGAACTTCATCCTCGACCACCTGAACGCCTATGCCCGTACGGGCACCGTTCCAGGTACGGCTATCCCTGAAATGATCCGCTACCTACGTGGTGTCAACACTGACCCAACGCTTAGAGCGTTCCGTCTGGCGGGAGCCGAGCAGAGCAAGTTCTTTAGTAACGCAACGCAGGCTGAGAAGCTCAAGCTTGCCCGTTCGCTTATGACCGAAACGCAACGCACCAAGAATTTGACGGACGGTGAAAGCATAGGTCGCCACATCGTTAGCTTCCTGCCCCGCATGGGTCGCGCTACAGAGCAGGGGCAGCGTTTGAAGGCGTTCGAGAACACTCTAGACAAGAGCCTTACTGGGTGGCGTTCAATGAGTCCTATCGATGTTGCTGCCACACCGCAAGCGAAACGTGCCGCAACAGAAGCTCTTGAGAGCATCATCAACTACCATCGCGGCGGCTGGCTCACTCGCAACCTAGACCGCGTCATACCGTTTGCCAATGTTGCCGTGCAGGGCACCCTGCTCCCGCTGCGTATCGTTCAATCGCCGCAGGGTCGCCGTCGTGTCGCCGATCTAGCTGGATTATTCACCGGCCTAACTTGGTACAACAACAGCTACCCCGAAAATGCCGACGTCCCCGCCTACATACGGTATGGCTCCGTCTACGTAATGCTCCCAACTGAGGAGTACACCGTCGAAGGCCGACCCAAGCCAAATTATATGGTGCTATCGCCTGCTCTGCGCGACTGGGTACCGTTGCAGGGCACTATGGCGTGGCTCATAGAAAACTTCATCTCCCAATCGCCCACCGCTGGCTACGGCTTGATGGGACAGGTGCTACAGAACGCTCCCACTGGTGTTGGCCCAGGGCCTGTGTTTGATCTAGCCTCAATATTGCTCGCGAACTACAATATGTTCAAGGAGCGACCTGTAGTTCCAGAGAGTGAGCAGAACCTACCCGCTGAGTTGCAATTCGGTATCACCACACCCCGTACCTACAAAGTGGTAGGCGATGCCCTAAACATGTCGCCCCGCACCCTCCAAGCTATCACAGAATCTCTAGGTACTGGCCCTGCCAAAACTGCTGTCGGCGCCAGTGACTGGATTCTGGACACGTTCTTTCCTGAAGCTGTGAATGAACAAACCAAGCTCGCCTTGGAGCGAATTCAGGCTGCTCCCCCAGAAGTGAGAGAGACCTTACTCACTCTTCTGCCCCGCGATCTCCGTGATGCTGTTCAGATTCAAAGCTTCAAGCGCGAGACAGCCCTCCCTCTAGTTGGCCCCATCGCTAAACGGTTCCGTCCAGAGGTCGGTGGCGAGCTCGAACGTGTCGGCCCCCGCTCTGCTGAAGTACGAACCGCCGACATGACCAACGCACTAGGTACCGATACAATCCGCACCCTGCGTGAGCTCAGTCTAGCAACACCTGTAATGAATAACACAGTGAGCTTCGAGGGCCACTATACCAAACTCGACGACCGCCAGCTAGAAGCTGCCCACAACATCTACCGTGACTACCTAGCAATCACTATCGTACCTATGCTTGCTGACCCGCGTTTCGCTGAGTACATGAACCGTGACCGCGCTGGCGCTGAGAAAGCGATAAGTATGATTCTCGAAAAAACTGAGACCACCATCAAGGAGCGTGTACTGAGCGCAACACAACGGGCTGCATTACGCATGCCCTAGCTATTGACATCGTTCCCTGTTTGTGGTATAATGGAAGTTACAGAATAACTGAATAAGGAGACCAAACATGCCCGATACCGAGATCGAGGGCACTGTTTCGGAAACCCCCGTAGAGGGTGCGACACCGGAGCAGAACGCCGTGAGCTTGGATAACTTAGTATCCGTTCTCACTTCCGAGCAGTTGCAGTCGTTGATTGCCGCAGTGCCTGAGGACACCCTACGTCAGATGGCACGAAACCAGGAGCATCCTCTTGGCAAGATAACGCAGAGCGAGTCCGACCGACGAATGGAAAGTTGGCGACAGACTCAGCTACGTACACAAGCCGAGAACCAAGCTGCTGCACACCGAGCAAACCGACAGCGCTTCTTGGAAACAGCACCCGATGATGAGGTAGCCGCACGAGTTCGTGACGAAGCCCGCTTCTCCACCATCGAAGAGAACGTTCGATACAACCAGTACGTCGCCATGTTCAATGAGCTAAAGCCCGCAATCGAAGCTTTGCCTCCTGAACGTCGAGCCCGCGTAACGGAGTTTGTTCAAAGCCCTAACGCCGAGGCGCAGTGGTACAAGCTGCCAACCTTGGTTATGGAACAGCACAACGAACACCAGCGAGAGCTTGTCAACAAACAGAGGGAGAGCGAGAGGGAAACTTCAGAAGCCCGACAGGTCGCCAACGCAGTGACTAAGGCTCCCCCAACAGATGTTGGCAAGGGTGCCGTCGTATCGGGAGGCTCCGCAGCAACAGGGGATGGCGCACGGGACGATGTTCGCACCGTTGCCCAACGCCTCCATGAAGCTGGCGTAAAGGTGCCTTTTGTGTTTCTCAAAGCAAACTAAGCTGCGCTTGGCTCCCCGCCCCGCAGCATCCAAGGAGACTAAACTATGCCAAGCGGCAACACTACAACTGACGCATTGGCTGACTCCCTCCCCACTGTAATCGACTCTGCTCGAATCGTCAGGGAGTATGAGGGCGTTATGCCTCAACTCGTTGATGTCGTGAATCTAGCCGAGGGTACTGGCCTGAGCTGGGATGAAATCAGCCTCGCGAAGCTTACTGCTCAGCGTGTGACTGAAGCCACCGTGCTCAACAACCCACAGCTACTTAGCGACACACTCTTTTCGCTCACACCCGTTATGGCAGGCGTGCATACGCTCATCACTGACCGTGTGGCCCGCCGAATCTCGAAGGTTGCGTATGGCAAACTAGGCTCTCTCGCCCAGAACGCCATGCAGAGGTTGAAGGATACTGATGGATTGACGATTCTGGATGGTGCAACAACGAGCTTGGGTGGTGCTGGAACTACAGCTCACTCTGGTCTCATCGCTGCCGCAACGTCCCGTATCGCCGGTAACGCCACGGAGGCTGGGAACCCGCCCTACCGTGCTGTTCTGCATCCCTTCCAGATCAAAGACTTCTATGATGAGATCACCGTTGGTATCGGTACATATGCCGACGTCAGTGACATGGTCGCTCGTGTGTTCCACGAAGGTTTCTCTGGTATGGTGCATAACACCCAGATTTACATGGATGGTAACATCTCGATTGACAGCTCTGATGACGCCAAGGGTGGTGTCTTCGCAATGGAGGCCATCGTTCTAGTGAACGGCTTCGGCCCTCGAACTGAAGACCGTCGAGAGCCTCACATTGGTGGTGGTTCCACTAGCGTTTGGCTGTATGACGAGTATGTGTACGGCGAGCGCAGCGCAGGGAACTGGCTCTATGAGTTTTACACGGACGCTCTGGCGCCCACGAGCTAACCAAGCTCAAACTGAGTACTATAGCCCCAGCAAAAATCAGATGAACCTGCGGTTAGCCGTTTGGTTGCCCAACGAAGATGGGCGCTGGGGCTCCTCAGCCGAATATCAGATGCACAGCGAACGAAGATCGCTGGCTAGAGGAGGAAACAAAACATGACTCTACTTGGTAGAGCTTACAAGGAACTTTATGAGGACTGGACTGGCGCTGATAACATCAGCACAGCAGTTGCGGATGGCATCACGTGGCTAAACAGCTCCGACACAGGCAACACAGCGTTTGCTATTGTAGCTGACGCCCAGGGTTTGATCTGTCAGGGTGCTACCGACGCTACAGGCACTGCTGACATGTGCGAGATCGCACACCAGCTTCTTGCCTGGACACCTCAGCATGGCGAGCTCTACATGGAGGCCAGGGTGAAGGTGTCGGTGGGTGCAATGGGTTCTGTGGCGTTCAACGTTGGTTTCAACGACGACGTTCTTGAGGACTCCAACGCCCTCCCCGTCACGCTGTCTGGCACCACGTTTACCTCGAACTCCAGCACGTGGATTGGCGCCGTGTATGACGGTGCCGCCACAAACGCTGATGTCCATGCGTTCTTCGTTGATGATGATAGCGACACAACCACACCTATTGCTGACCTTCGTATGGTTAGTATGACCCCTGTCCTCGATGATTGGCTTACGGTGGCCGTCCGTCTCACCGCTAACCCGCCTGCAACTGTCGCGCAAGGCATTGCTGGCACGGCTGGAGGCAGCGTGGTCGCCGAGATTTCCGTGGTGGAAGAGTCCACAGGCAAGTACGCCCAGAAGCGTTTCGCAACGTCTATCGACCGTAACGCCCTGCTTACCCCCCACATCGGATTCCAGACGCTTTCGGTCGCTCACACGTTTGAGATCGACTACATCTACGTTCGCATGAGCCGTCTCGGCCACGACTAGGAGTCAACATGCCACAGACACTTAGTTTTAGAAACGCTTTAGATCAGGCGTCAGGGGGAGCTGCAATCCCCCTGGCCCTGGCCGTGGGCGGAACTAACCTCTACGTATTTGATGAATACGGAAGGCTTAGTACCTCCACTGGTGCTGGGGCAACCATCGAGTTTCCTGATGCCTACACTCGCGGTGAAGCTTGGGAACTTCGATTTAGAACAGCCGACACTGGTAACGGACAGTTCCAGGGCATCTTCATGCAGGTTCGGAGTGACGTTGCAAACACATCCACGATTCGTGGTATGGAGCTTGAAGCTCGTCAGGGTGCCGCCGTCGCTCTAGGTGGACTAGAGGGTCTGCATGCTAACGCAAACGTAGCCTCGACTGGCACCGGTAACATCACTACCGTCAAAGGTATCTCAGCAAACGTTTCGCTTGATGACACCTACACAGGTACCATCACAAACCTGTACGGCTTGCATGTCAAGCTCCAGGTTGAAGACGGTGCCACCATCACAACTGGGTATGGGATTTACGTCGAACAAGAAGACGTTACAGGTACTGCCAGTGGCGCTGCTCGACTCGATGCTGTAATTGGTGTGAAGTCTACTTCAGCAACTGCTGGAGTGTTCCGCTACGGTATTGACAGCACAGCAACAGAGTTCACGAACGGTTCTGCTAACGAGGTGGTTCTGTGGGCCTTTAAGGGTGCGAACGGTACTACCTACTATCTGGTTCACGACACCGATGCCGCAACCGTACTGGGTGTTGTAACAACTGATCCAACTACGTAAAACAGGAGAACCCTCTTGAACATCTACGAACTCTATGGTCGTCAGGCTGAACAGCTTCAAGATGCCATAGATAAGTTTATGAAAACCATAGAACTGCTTCAAAACTTGAAGGCTGGAAATCTCAGCCTCGACCAAGTGATCGTAGAGAGAAATGGTTGGAATGTCAGACCTGCTGCACCCAGCGACCCCAGTAATTAGCTTGGATGAACCCTGCTTCATGCTCGTCGAGGAATATCGACAGAGCCCAGGGAGCAAAGGATTCCATCGCTACCAGATCATTACAGTCGTTCGTAACGACAAGTTAGTGGACTGGCTGCACGACATGGGGCCAGCGCGTAAGTTCAAGAACATAGATCAATTCAGGATACCAGGCGGTGTGCGTGACGAGCGCACAAAGCGATTGTACATCGAGCATACTGTAGGCGAGTTGCAGGACATAGCGAATGTGTTACGCACTCGGCCTCAGATGAGTGCTTCACTCCCGCGCACCGACCTGGTAGCAGAGGCAATCAAACAAGCAGAGCGTATTCGGGCAGCCCAGAAGCAAATCTTTGGGGCTTACCAAACGCGCTCACTAACAAGAAACGTCCAGCACTCATAAGGAGCGCAATGCGTTGCTCACAGTGTGGCAGTCGGATTGAGAAGATTGGCGGCCCCCAACTGAACAGAGTTGATAGTTTTGTACACTTCAAGCCTTGGCAGAGAATCTATATCAACAAGAACTACACTGACCGCATTGATTTAGGAGCTGTTATACACAACCCCGAAAAGGCCAGCGAATACGGCCTAGCTTACGGTTATCTAAAGGAGTCATAATGCCCAGAAAAGCAACTAAGGCCCCCGCTACTCAGTCGTTCGAGAGCGAGGAAGAGCTTATTGCGCGCGCTACCGCCACAACCCCCAGGGTTGGAGCGCAGTTGAACGACAGCACGGGGGACGCAGAGGACTGGCCCTTTGCGATCGACATGGATACTCTAGATCACAACGGGTACGTGGTGGTATATCATCGAGTCACTCGTGAGCCGAGTATCATCCTGCTCGACGCCCTTGCCAAGCAGCTCAAGAAGATTGATCCCGAAACGGGGCAGCTTGCGTTCCAGCTCGAGCGCCCTAAGAGCCCTCCGTATCGGGGCACTCTGAAGTGTTATCTACATGCCGACGATCCAGACCGACCCAAGTGGGATCAGTTTGGGTTCGTGACTTGTAGGAAGCATAATCTGCCCAGCGACTATCAGCGCGAGATGCACATGCAGCGCAAGCACCGCATGGAGTGGCAGGCGATTCAGCGTGACCGCACCGAGAGGGATAGAGCTGAGAGGCGGGAGTTCGAGCAATTACTTATGAAACAAATCGTGGCAGGAGTAACCCTCGATCCGAAGGTTGCCGCAGCTATCGCACTGGAGGCATAAATGCCTAACTATCACCAACACTTTGAAACAGTAACTATAGCATCAAGCGCCGCTACAAGCAGCATCTTCCAGCTATATGGTCACCGCATCGTGGGTATAGGGA
>ERZ1292644.316-Hain-H14-01um-R2-316-length-35564-cov-8_pt1 | contig 35564 bp, 40 predicted proteins | sample MGYA00564402_ERZ1292644 | MGnify/ENA primary metagenome ERZ1292644 (study PRJEB36523, sample SAMEA6512644) | groundwater metagenome | collected 2019-01-09 | study: AquaDiva: Metagenomics assemblies of 32 groundwater samples
CAGAGTTTTGGCGGGAGGTCGCCGGCCGGTAAGGCGCAGAGGGCCAACCCCAAGCTGGCCCCCAACCCCGGCGCTCCGGGGTATGCTACACCAGAGACACCAGCATAGCACAGAAGGCGAGCCCCTTCTGGCAAAAAAGGAGACGCATGCATACCGCAACGTATTCACCCGAGGACAACAAACTGCGCTTGTACCCGTGCGAGCGGCTTGACACCGAGACCTATACACGGGTCAAAGCGGCGGGCTTTACGTGGGCGCCCAAGCAAGAGTTGTTCGTTGCGCCCATGTGGACGCCGGAGCGGGCAGACCTGCTCCTGGAGCTGTGCGGCGAGATCGGCGACGAGGACACGAGCCTCGTAGAACGGGCCGAGGTGCGAGCCGAGCGCTTCGAGGACTATCACGAGGCCCGGACGCACGAGGCCACGGTGGCGCAGGCGGCCGCTGAACGGATCATGGACGGCATCCCCCTGGGGCAGCCGATTCTGGTGGGCCATCACTCAGAGCGCCACGCCAGGAAGGACGCCGAGCGCATCGAGTCAGGCATCCGGAAGGCGGTGCATCTGTGGGAGACGGCGGCCTACTGGCAGGACCGGGCGCGAGGTGCCATCCGGCACGCGAAGTACAAAGAGCGGCCGAACGTGCGAGCCAGGCGGATCAAAGGGCTTGAGGCCGACTTGCGCAAGCAAGCGCGGAACTACACGGAGGCGGAGACAAAACTGCGCCTATGGAGCAAGGACGATTTAACCATTGAGGCCGCGCGACACATCGCCAACTATTGCCATATGATCGTCTGCGAGACGGACGGGAGCCGCTGGAGTGCCTACGATGTGCTCTTGCCAGAGGACACACGCTATACACGCTGTCCGGCGTGGACGGTCGAACAGGTCCAGGCCCGGGCGCAGGAGGTGTATCCGCCGTATCTGGCTGTGTGCCAACACTGGATCGACCATTACACCAACCGCCTCGCCTATGAGCGCGCGCTGCTGGCAGACAGCGGGGGCACGGTGGCGGATCAGACGCGGCCGGAGAAGGGCGGCGCGTGTCGCTGCTGGGTCAGTCGACACAACGGCGAGTGGTTGACGATTCAGAAGGTCAACAAGGTGAGCGTGAGCCTGCTCGACAACTGGGGCAATGAGGGCGGGCGGAACTTTACCCGAACCATTGAGTTCGACAAACTGACCGGGCTCATGTCAGCAGCGGACGTCAAGGCGAAGCGGGCTGCTGGTCTTGTGCGGGACAATGCCCACGGCACAGGGTTTTTTCTTCTGGAGACACCGACGCCTACGCCAGCCATGGCCCTGGCAGCACAGGAGGCGTGTTCCCGTTGCGGCACGGCTATAAACGTCATGGGCCGGGATGTATGGGGTGGTGTGCATCCTGGAAAAGCGTGCCTGGTTATCCCCCCGGTCGATGTCGAGGCCCTCAAGGCCACGCTCAAGGCGGGCGTGCAGGTGGCCGTGGTCAACCAACTCTTCCCCACCCCGCCCGACCTGGCGCGGCGCATGGTGGCGCTGGCAGGGATCACCCCGGGCATGCGGGTGCTCGAGCCGAGCGCCGGGACGGGACGGTTACTCGACGCCATTGGCGCGGTGCCGCTGTTTTATGCAGACCCGTCGAGCGGCGTGCTGGCCGTCGAGGTCAACCGGGAGGTGTGTCTTGCGCTGGCCCGGCGCCGTGATCCACGGACGAATTATACCCCAGCCGATTTCCTGACGTTGGACCCGAGCGGCTATGAGCCGTTTGATGTGGTAGTGATGAATCCCCCCTTCGCGCACGGGCAGGATCTCGCGCACGTCACCCATGCTAGCCAGTTCCTGGCCCCTGGCGGGCGCCTGGCCGCCATCATGTCGTCTGGGGCACTCTTCTCCGGCACCAGGCATGTGCATCGTGCCTTCCTGGGGCTCCTGGAGGCGTATGGGGGCACGGTGGAGGCCTTGCCTGCCGACACGTTCGCGGCCGAGGGCACGGGCGTGCAGACGGTGCTGGTGTGCCTCACGCGGGCTGCGCCGCCGGTAAGCGCCGAGGGGCCTACGGCCCCACCGGGGGCCATGCAGTTGGTCTTATGTTAAGAGTGAGGGACAACGAATGCACCAAGACATCATCTGTCGGCACGCCGTCGATGACTTTGACGCGTTGGACATCGCCCAGGGCATGGAAAATGCCGGCGCGACCGTCGTGAGTATCACGTTTAATGGCCTCTCGGCGCCGTTGGGCACCGGGGCAACCCGCCCGACGTTTATCGTGTGGGCGACGTATGCGGCGCCGCTCACCCCGGATCTCATTGATGCCAGTATTGAGGCCGAGGCGAGCAAGGCGTAGACGCACACCAGCGAGAGCAAGTAACCGTACCCCAGGGGGCCGGAGGGCCCCCGCAGGAGGAGACGACGATGGATGCCCCCGTACCATGTCTGTGTGGGTGCAGCATAAGCGCCCATACCATTGCGGCCGAGGATACGGGCCGCGCAATCTGGCTCTGTATTGCGTGCCTCGCGGCCTGTCCAGGCGTGCCACGCACGGTGAGAGGGCCTGAGGATGCCCTGCGCGTGTCTGCGCTCGATCCCGACGAAGAGGAGTCGTTCGAGCCAGGGAATCCGGCGGACTACGGATACCGCTAACCCCCCCCCTGACGGGGCCGGGAGGGCCCCACAGAAGGAGACCCCACAATGTACATCCTGTATCAAGCCGGCGGCCCCATCTGGGGCGTCGGCGAAACGAAAGCCCACTGCCTGGACGATGCGTTGGAGCAGGCGGCCCTCCTCGGGGTGCCCCTCGCTGCGGATGGCATGGTCCTTGACGTGGAAGACGACTTCCTGGATTTTACCCGCCTGAGTGTGCCCGGATTAGAGATGGACGGGGAGTTGTATCTACGCCGCTGTACGCTGGCGCTCTGGGACGCTTTGCAGGGGGCGCGAGGCGCTAGTCCCCCCTGCCGCTATGTGGTGTGCGCCGATGGCGTGGTCGATGTGGCTCCCGTGGCGGTGATGCCATGAAATCGCCCGGAGGCCCGGCGGATCTCCCGCCAGAGGCGATTGAGTTGCGCCAGATTCGCGTCGCGCTGACGTACTCGCAGGCACGGTTTGCGCCGCTCGTGGGGGTGCGCCATGTGAACACCCTGGCCCGCTATGAGCGCGGTGAACTCGGGGTGCCACAGGCGGTGCTGGCTCTCGCTCGGCTGTTGGCCGGGCGCACGCCCGAGACGTTGACGGTGACCGTGACGAAGATCCTGCGGCGCCGCAAGCGCATCCGCGGTGCCACCAAGTGGGACGTGGCGTTCGTGCTGGTGCGCGCCCTCCCGGCGCATGTGACGTGTTGGCATAGCCCGGAGCCGGCGCCGGAGGCCTGGCATCCAGAGGCGTGTTACGGGGAGCGCTACGAGTTTGTGGCGCTCTTGCCCCCAACCGTGCGCCTTCCGCAGCGCCGCACCGCAACGGTCTGTTGTGCGCGCCATGCGCCGCAGGCGCTTTATTGGCTGCGGAAACAATTCACGCAGTGGATGGGGCGGGCGTACTGGCGGCACCAGGCCCGCACATGGTATGAGCGATGGATCGAGACTCTGCGTCGGCATGGGGAGGCCGAACCGGCGGCCGCACACGCGGCCCCGGCCAGGCGGCCGCGTGTGCGGCCCTACGGCATGCCAACGTCCCACCGGGCGGATGAAGCAGCATCACAGAAGGAGAAACCGTAATGTCCCTTGATTGGTCCGTGCATGTGTGTAGCTATTATTGCCAGGGCGACATCCACGCCGTGCCGATTCTCGCCAGGCCTGAAACGCCCGCGGAGGTGATCGCCGCCGTGATGCGTCTCGGGTTGCACGCGGGAGAGACGCTGCTCGCGATTCGTCCGGCGCGTGAAGCGGATGTCGAAGAGTGGCGTACCCAGTTTAGCGTGCGGTGGACCGGCTGGGGTCCCAAGGGCCGTTTCTTCCGCAGCGGCGCTGGCGTGCCAGCGCCGCTGTCCGTGCCCTATCTGGCGTTGATCGAGCGAAAGGAGGCTGTGGCATGATGTTGTTCCTCCTCCTCTGCCTCGTACTGTGGGCCAGCGGTGCGGTGTTCGGGACGCTGCTGCGATGGGGGCTTGACTGGCGTAGGCGACGCCGCGCGTGGATGCCACGTATCCATCCATCGTCGTGCGCGTGCCCCGACTGTCGCGTGACGGATTACACGAGCGGGTGGCTGGCGCGGCTCACGCGCGCACGTCGCACCCTCGAGATCCCGCGGGAGTGGCTTCACCTCGAGGGGCCAATCCCAGAGAACAGAAAGGATCCCCATGACACTGAATGAGCTTCTGCTCCTGCTGCTCGTGCTGGGTGCGAGCAGTACGGTGCTGGCGCTGTTCGCCCTGGCCCTCAAGGGGTGCGGGGTCTAAATGTGCTCTCTTTGCAAGGAGTCCAAAATGTTCTGCTTACGTACACGTCTGGTTGGGTTTGCGATCGTGGCGGTGGTTCTGGGTGGCTTGGTGGCGTTCGCGCATGCCCAAACCAACTGCACGACAAGTTGTTATACCATTGGCATGTTCACGTATTGTACGACGACTTGCTTTTAACCCCGCACTCTGGAGACTTTGCGTGACAGGAGAGGCTGGCCGTGCTAGGCTCGCGGCTCACGCTCCTACTCTACGCACGGCCCGCTGGGGGAGACTTCAGCGGGCCGTGCTGTCCTCGAGGAGTACTATTATGCCGACTCTATATGAGCCGATTCCCTCCATTTCCGAAGAACTCTCCCGGATTGATGCCGTAATGTCGACCATGCAGCATGCTGCGCAGACCGTGTTGGTGCTGCCGTATGCCCAGCTGTTGGAAGACATCCTGCTCCCAGGATCGTTGCGGGCGTGGATTGTCCAGCGCTTCCTCAGGCAGACGGCCGCCCCTTGCTTATGGGTGACGGCGTGGAGGGACGGTGATGCGCGTGATGTTCACGGCGAGGGGACGTTGGTGCTCAGTTGGGAGAGCCTGGAGAAGGGACTCGTCCGATTGACGATGCTCTCGGAGTTCATCCCTCGACCATAACTTCGGGGGCCGTGCTGTTTATTCCTCTTGGGCTTGTCTTTGCAACTCGTGCATGGTCTCTGCAAGGGCGTGTTCCCTGTCATTTGCTTCTGTCTGGGTTTTGAGCGCCTGGATACGGGCTCTCGTTCGCGTGCGTTCCTGCCCTTTATCCGGGACCATGACCAGAACAGCGATTTCTGAGATACACCAGGTACAGAGATAGGCACGGTTGTGAGGAGGTTGCGTTTCATCTGCCCACAGATTTTGATGCCCACACACAGGGCAATACGCACTCTGTGCGGTCCAGACGACGCCATCAAGGGCCACTGGGTCCGGCATGGGGATGGGTGGCATGCCCTCATAGGCCTGGAGAGTCACGTTGAGTAATCCCCTGCGAGCATCTTCCGGCGCTACGCCCCATCGCGTCATTTTGTCTTCGATATAGGCAGAATAGTCTGTATGACTCATGGACGTCCTTTCTCACTTGACACCTACGCATAATAGGCGCATAATAGGCGTCTATGAAACGCCTAACTACCCACATTACCGCGAAGCAGTATACCGCGCTGAAAGCCCTGGCTCAACATCGTGGCGTCCCGCTGGCCGAGGTGCTACGCCAAGCGTTGACGGCTGGGCTTGCCGCATTAGAACAGCCGCACGGCGATGACCGTCACGATGCCTCTGCTGGTACGTCTGGTTTAGCAGGCAGGCCGTGGCATGAGCGGGATTAGGCAAGCCATGTTATGGCAAGGTTGGGATGAGTTGGCCTAGGTTGTGCAAGGCGAGACCAGCATGGGCATGATGTGTTAGGACGAGGCGAGGCATGACATGCGGGGAGGCAGGGCAGGATATGATTAGGCCGGACCAGAACAGGCACGGCATGGCCCGATGTGGTGAGGCAATAGCAATGAACGTGGAGAGGAGGCAGAGATGCCACGGATGACGCAGGCGGGGCCAGTGGGGACGAATGGTATCGGGAATGGCGCGGAGGAGACGATTAATTTTTCGCTGCCGTATACGGTCGAAGTGACGATTGAAGGCGTCGCCGATCTGCTGTTTCACCGCTGGGATTGTGATGCTGTCGAGTCGAAAGCCAAAGCCGCGAAAAACAGTGCCGCCAAGAAAACGGATAATCTTGAATCTTATGTATACAAGAATGACGATGGGGATATCTGCCTCCCTGGCGAATATGTCCGACAAGCTATCGTCAACGCCGCAAGGTATCGGCAAGACCCGCGCTCCCCACGCAAGAGCGCTATGGATTTGTATAAGGCCGCGATTGTGCCATTGACTGCGCTTGCCTCGCTCGGCGTGCAGACCTGGGAATAGGTGCGGCATGGACAGCCCAGGTTACTGCGCTTCGCGCATAGCCTGGGCTTTGGCTTTCTTGGTAGCTTGTGCCACGACGTTTTGGAGAACTTTCCTGGCCGCTTGCGGATCAAGCCTATCGAAATGTGCACGAGAAACAGCTTGTTCAAGGGCTTGCTCCACCAATGGCCCACGCAACTCTTGCAAGCGTCTGTAGATCTCTGATGGGATCGACTTACCAGTCGCGGTATCAATCTTTGCCGGCTGGGATGGATAGTACCTAAGACGGTTCAAGGTGTCCTCTAACTCACTGCTCATTGATACACCTCTTTGAACTGGTGGCACAATCGGCAGCAGTTCACCAAGCGTCGAGGTTCGTCGGGTCACCGGCTCCCCAAAGACATTGATCCTGGGCTTCGGCCCCACCCCTTCGAGCAGGGCGAACGGGAACAGACTCCCCGTGATACTCTCACTCAAGCTCTGCGGCTGGCGCACCGTTGCCTGCCCTGCGGTGGTGCCTGGTACGAGGCCAGAGGCATCGAGGCCGGCGATAAGCGAGCGTTGCAGCCCCACCCATGGGGTCATCATAGACGACACCTGCCGCATGACGCCCTTGGGGATATCCCCTGTGCCGCTCCGCTGCCCCTGCACGCCCTCGAAGAAGTTGGCGATGCCCGAGAAGTATGATGCATCCATCACGTAGGCGATAGCCGCCTGGACGCCGACGGCAGCGATAGCGAGGTTGTCATGCATCCACCCCACGGGCACCTCGTCCCGGCGCTCCAGTCGCTCCTGGCGCCGCTGGAGCGTATCGAACACGGTGGTAATGATGCCGAGGGGTAAGGACATCGGCTCGAACTTACGCCAGGAGTACCAGGTGTCGCCAACTTTGGCGCTGTACGGCACTTTGCCTTGCCGCTGCCACGCATCACGCTCGCCTGGATCTTCGGGTGGTCCCCCGGTGATGTCGCCTTGCTGCCACAGCGCCGCGAGCCCCATAGCCATAAACGTCCCTACGACTTGCTTGGCGAGCATGAACATGGCGTCGTTATCGAGGGCTTCTTTCCCGACATAGGGCATCCACCCCGACCACTTCATGTTCTTATACGCCCAGGGCACCAGGGGCACGCCGGGCAAGAGTTCCATACCACGCTGTAAGAGTTGGTCTGGGGTACGCGCAAAGGGCAACAGGAGTTGGAAGAACGGTCCCAGGACCGGGACATTGCGCAGGTTGGTGAGCGTGCGCCCGAGTACGCCCATGCTGCCGCGAAAGACCTGCTGCTTGACGTGCTCGTAGACCTCGTCAATCGTGTCCTGGCCTTCTCGTGTGAGAAAGTGCTGCCGAAAGTTGGCCTCGAAGGCCTCGCGCTGGTCGGGTGGAATGTTTTGTTGCAGGGCCGCACGAGTGGCACGCGCCGCGACCTCCTGGTCAAAGGCATTGATACTGAGTCCCACGTCGAGGGCGCCCATCAGGCGACTGGCCGCTGTGATGAACGGTGCGGCTTTGCGCATGAGTTGGATGGGCTCGCCGGCTTTAGCACCGAGGAGTGGCCAGTCGTGGTTGTAGGTGGCGCGGTCCCAGGCTCCCATAGTGGTACCTAGTTCCAGCGAGGTCAAGGTCTCCCGCCGAAACATCTCCGGGATCTGCTCGGCGCGGGGATCGCCCCGGAAGACCCACCAGGCCGCTTTCAAGGATGCTGGCATGCCTTTGAATTGGGCGGCTAACGCTGGCAAGGTCTCACTGGCATAGATTTGCCTATCACGGCCCGTCACGCCGGAGACGGCCTTGTCGATGAGTCCAGCGATCGGACGCACCAGGGCATTGTGGAACAACTGATAGCTGGCCGTGCTGTACTCATTGGTGGCGAGCGTGCCGATACCCGAGAGGATCGAGCCATAGTAAAACTCGAAGAACCGCTCCCGGAGCGTCGAGTTGGGGATCTGGTCGGATAGGTCGCGCAGGGTCGCATAGTCCCCAGCGTTAAAAGCATCGAGCAGCTTTTGCCCGAAGGCGTCGCGCTGGTCTGGCGGAATGGCGTTCAAGGTTTGTTCAAGGTCGTGCATGGCGTTTTCGTAGAGATGCGCGCCGCCGAGGTAGGGTCCGATGTAGCGTCCCAATCGGGTGCCACGGCCAAAAGTCGACAGCGCCATGCGGGCATAGCTCAAAGCGCCATGCGGACCAGTCCATGCCTCTTGGGCTTGGCGGAATCGTGCATCGCTCATGATCCCCTGGTCGTGTAATACCTTCCCCATCTTGAGTTCTTCATCTGCCATCAGGCTCAATGCCACGAGTTGTGCTTCCGTAGCCGCCCGCGTGCCCTGGTGCATCTCCTCCATGACCTTCTGAAGCGTGGCTGGATGCTGCTCCCAGTCATCCTTTTGGCGTTCCCCAGCACTGAACATCTGCTTATCGGGGATGCGCTCCTTGCGAAACGTGGCCACGCCTTGGGCTTCGAGCGCCTGGAATTGGGCACGCTCGGCGGGCGTCAGCATGTCCGCGACAAACTGGTAGTGGTCGACGGGTACCGCCTCGGTGCGAATGCCTGCGGGCGATGTGCGCGGGGTGGCGTTGGGCGCGACGGGTGCCACACGAGAAGGTTGCTGCACAGCATTGGCAAGGCCAGGGATGACCGGCTGCTCAGGCTCTGTGACGACTTGCAGGCGGCCACGGCGTTGCTCAGGGGCAAAGAAGTCGAACATGCGCGCTGTGCCGTGGTAGACCGGCTTCAGATCTCCAGTAGGCGTTGTCACTACACTCTGCGGGGCGAGGCGCGCCGGACCAGCGGGGAGTTCGAGCTGCCCTGCGCCTGCCACGCCCGCCATGCCTTCCCGTTCAAAGATAGCCCCACTCTGCACGCGCCGCACAATCTGCCCGGTCGTGCGAAAACCAAGCAGGCGTGCCAGCCGGTCGAGGAACTGTTGTACCTTGCGCACCACCCGCATGAGCGGCGAGGCCACAAGGTCTTTGGTGTTGGCGTTGAGACGGGCAGCGAGCAAGTCAGCCCGGTTCTCAGCTGTGGGCTCCTGGTTGTTGCGTGCCAGCGTACGGTTAAGAGTGGCAATGTCACGTTCATTCAGCAGCCCCGCGTCTTCAAAGAAGTGCTCGCCTTCGTGGTACAACGTCTGGGCGGTACGCCCTGGCGTGACTTCAATGCGAAACATGCCCTGGCCAAGAGGCGTTGCTCGCCCAAGCACGGTCTGAGTGGGGCCAAGCGTTGGTTGGCCGATGCTGAGTTCGAGTTCGGCTTCCGTGGGGGTGATGTGGTGCACATTGACGACGTCAAGCGTGTAACCCTGGACCGGCATGGCCACGCGGAGGGTGCCGTCTGGAAGCATGGTCACTTGCTGGCCACGGAACAGGCGCTGCACTTCGGGGAGGGTCACAGGCCCCTGGCCAGCCGTGGCGTTGGGCTGCAACACCTGCAGCCGACCGGAAGGGGGTTGCCCAGGTTCACGCCCACTCAGGAGCCAAGCAGCCTCCGTGGCCTTGCGAGCGATATCGAGCGGGATGGCTTCGCGTTGTGCTAACCGGTTGGCGATTGTAGCGAAATCTTCCGAGGGATATGTCTTCTGGATACCCATGGCAAGGCGGACATAGGCCGCTGAAAGAGATAGTTCGTAGCCAGCCGCCTCAATGTCTTTGACTAATTGCTGGCCGCGCTCTATCTGCCGTCGTCTCGCGTCCATAGCTGTTTGGGCAATGCCCTCAGTCGAAGTTGGTTCCCCTGATGGATACCGCTGGTCAATCCGCAGCCGTGCGCCCTCCTCACTACTCGCCGTTAAGACCTCCTCGCCCTGGGCGTTCATGACCTTCCAGGCGAGGTTGTTGAGATTGGCGATGGTGAAGCCTTTGTAGGCCGTCGTCGGCCCTAGTTCGGGCTCTGGGGCCGCTGCGCCAGGAACGGCAGGTGGCGCTTCTCGTTGCTCCAGCACGACCATTTCTGCCAGATTGGGGTCAGTGTTATCAGTTGCAAGGATAGCATCATACCCTGCTTTGCGCGCCTCAAGCCCGCCAACACCCATCAGCATTTCATAAGAATCAGCATAGCGCGACCACTCGACGCCAGGATAGCGCCTTGTGAGTTCCCTGGCCAGGGTCGTCTTCCCAGTCCGCGTCCCACGGGCTGTCCGGCTCAAGGCATTGGCTGGATATGTCACGCCCCCAAGGCGTCTAAGCGCATCGTATTGCTCAGTTCCAAGTAATTGGCGAGCAGCCGCATTTCCTGCATCAACGGTAGTATCTCCCAGATCAAGGAGACGCTGAGGCGTAAACGTGAGGGTGGCAGTGCGTCCTGCGGGATAATCTGCGGCATGCGGCGACACGAACCCTGGGGACGCAATACTGTAATAGGCACCATGAGGGCTTGCGGCATCGGGCGCCACGTCGCTCGTTCGTGTGAGGGTAAACGTCCCGCTCTGGCGCTGAACGTCGAGCGGCCTCGCTAGTTCGGGCTCTGGGGCCGCTGCGCCAGGAACGGCAGGTGGCGCTTCGGGGGCAAGGAGTTGCTCGGCACCGAAGCGCGGGGCTTCCTCTGGCGCGAGGGCTTCGCCTGGCGCTGCTGCTGTGGGAACGACCGGTGGAGGCGCCGCCTGGGGCGGTGGTGCCCCAGGCAGCGGGGCAACCGCCTGGGCTCCAGGAACTTCGACTCCCTCGACAGGCGCTGCTGACACGAGATCCCCTTGCTGATTGACCAACTGGACCTGTGCACCCCTTTGTGGCCCTTGCTCAACTGGTGTCGCAGGTGGCATTATAGGTGACACAGGCGCCACGGCAAGTCCTTCGCCATCACCTTCCTGCTCAGGTGGCCGTACAAACGGCAACGGTCGTGCCTGCGCGGCACGTGGCGAGACTTGTCGACTCACCAAGGTTTCATAGAACGCTTGCCGCTCGAGGAGCGGTTGTAATTCTTCTGGCGTCGCTTCCCCATAGCCCCGCTGCAATAGCGTCTCGTCTAATTGGGAGAGTCGGCGTTGTAACTCCATTGGCGCTTGCTGCAAGGCTTCCTCGATCACCTCGGAAGGAACCGCAGGGAATTGTGCCGCCAGGGTATCCCGATCAAGTGCGCCATAGGGCACGAGCGCTGTCGCAGGTGGCGCTGGTGCCGCCGGTGGCGCTGACGCCAAGGGACTGGGCAGTGCCCCCTGAGCAGCAGCCTCGCGGGCTTGCCGCTGGAACCGTGCTTGGATTCCCTCTTGCCGCGCCTGGGCTTCAGCCTCAGGCCCCAACACAATCCCTTCGCGCTCTGGCGTACTGGCGGCTGTGCGGACAAACGGCAGGGGTTGTGGTGTGCCGCCGGCGGTTGGCGCCGCCGGCGGTGGCGCTGGTGTCCCAGCATTACTAGTCGCCGTCGCACTGGCCGGCATGGGTCGGCGTGCTGCGACCGCCTGCACTCCACCGAACAGCGCCGAAGCCACGAGGGAGGGGCCAACGACTTGCCCTGCGGCTGCGCTAGGCCGTGGACTGACAGGTTGTCCTGCTTGCTCCAGTGCCGCTGTCCGTGGTTCACCAAGCACGCCACGCTCGACGCCCGCTTGCCCTGCCGCTTGCGCCATCTCGACTGGCACTTCTTCGGCGGCGATGAACGCCGTCTCCCTAGCCGCACGCCCGACGACACCAGGGAGCCGTTGGGCGAGGGCACCTCGCACGGCTTGGGCCGCCGCGCCACCAAGCACTCGCTTGACGATAAGCCAACTGCCTAATGCTTCGCCACCGCCTTCAATCAACCCGCGTGTCGTGGCTATCTGGTAGATTTCCCCCGTACTGAGCGGCGTTTGTCCAGCGGTGACAAGCGCTTCGTTCATTCCCTCTAAGCGCTTACGGGTCTCGGCCAGTTCTCCAGTCCCATAAATTCCACCGACAATGCCGGCAATGCCCAGTGGACTTAGCGCTCCGCCAGTCGCCAACCCCACGCCAACGGCCGTGGCGAGCGAGCGACTACCAGACTCAATACCGCTCTCTAACACGCCACCAGACGGCAACGGCAACGTCCCCTCGATCGCTTCTGCCACTGGCTCAGTGAACGTACGCACGCCAGGAATGGCCGAGAGCGCCCGTGGCACGCTGGCGACAGCGCCGCCCAGACCACGGGCCAGGCCGACGGGGACCTGGGCGAGATAGCCGCGCTGTTCCGCCTGCGCTTGCGGCGAGGGTTCCGCCTGCTGCATATACGCCCTGGCTATGGCAAAGGGATCAAGGCCTGGGGTGCCCATGGCATGCTCCTACTGACCGGTTTCGAGAAATTCCCGCGCACGTTCTCGTGTGACGCCAAAACGTTCCATGAGAAAATTGACGCCACTGGCAGGCACAATGCGTTTCTGCTGCACCGCGGCACGAATGGTCTGCGGATCAATCGGGGGTGTCTTGCGTCCGCGCACCGCATCAGTGACGGCGGCTTCTGGCGTGGGATACATCAGCGTCAGTGCTTGGTCTTCGTTGAGACCATGCGTCGTCTGCAACGTCTGGAGCGCCTCTGGTTGCGGGATGTGACCGCGACGATACAGATGCACGACATACTCTGGTGTCCCCGCCCTGGCCGTTGGGACTGCGGCTTGTGCTAGCGACGGGGCTTCCGTCTGGGGAGGCGTGACAGTGGGGGTTGGCGCTGGTGTTCCCCGCTGGCCCTGTAATCCTGTCTGGATCGTGGCTACATCTTCCTCACCCATAATCTGGCTTTGAATCTGCTTTTGCATCTGCGTCCGAGCCAGATCCACGGCTTTGTCAATCTTTTTCAGCGAGTCTGGGGGGATAGTGGCGTTGGGACGCAGGCCATGCTCTTTCCGATAGGTCTCCATCTCGACCTCACGCACGCCGCCTTTCCCTTCGAGTTGGTTTTCTAACGTCCGCAGGGCCATATTATAGCCTTCCAGATTCTTAAACATCGGCAGGACTTCCATCATATAGGCGGGAAGGCCGCGTTGCTGCTGCGTCTCGGAGAGTTTCCCAAACGATTCTGTGACGATTTTGATTTGTTGATCAAGTGGTACGGCTGCCTTCATTTTATTTTGCACATACAATTTTCCCAGTGGTTCCATTTGCTCGATGATTTTGTTGACATGGCTCTGTGGATACAGTGGCTGGCCGTTGGGGCCTTTCGGGAGCTTGGCGAGATCAGGATGCGTGGCGGTGAGATAGCCATGGGTAAAATCCGTCATCATCTGGGCATACTCTGGGCTGACCGATTTGCTCCAGAGTTGCTGATACGACCCGAGCATTTGGGCAGGATCAACTGGCGTCTCACCCAACTGGATGGCTTTCCGCAGTTCTCCGGCTTCCTGTTCTCGGCGGTCCGCATCGGCTGTAAAACTCCTAGCCTGTGCCGCATAGACTGGCTTCATAGCAGTGAGTTGCGCGCCTTGCTGCGCGAGCGTGCCCTGCTGATACTTTGCGGTGGATTGCTGGGTAGCGGCGGCAATGTCCGCTTGGCGATTGGCCACTCCAAGGCTTCCTGTTTGATACTGCGCGGTGGATTGCTGGGTGGCTTGGGCAATACGGTTACGCTCGGCCTCTAACTCCCCCTGGCGCTCAAACTGCCGCCCACGCATGCCGACCTCGGCCAGGGATACGCCGAGTTTGCCTTCCTCCACCCTGGCCTGATTCGCGAGGGTCGCCTGCTGCAGACTGAGCTGGTTCACCTGCTGCTGCTCGGCCAGGGCGGTGCGCCGCCGCTCGGCCTCGCTTTGCAGAATGCCAGAGAGATTCTGGCCGACCTGGCCTAGTGCGTATTGGATCGGTGAGATCGTCGCCATGTGAACATTCCTATGCTATACTGACACTGCGGCTAGGGTAGCTCCCGAACGTCTGGCACCCTACCAGGCTGCCGCATACCTTCTAGGGGCAACAAAGGGAGTTGCATCATCATGAAGACTTGCTCGAAATGCCAGATTCCCCAAGCAATCACAGAGTTTTACAAAGACAAGGGATTTGTTGACGGTCATTCTGCACAGTGTAAAACCTGCAAGGAAGCCCGCAGACGATTGACCACTGGCGCACAGAAACGTGACAGAAGTCCTCAACGCTTTTGGAAGCGAGTTGACAAGACCGGCGAATGTTGGCTGTGGACAGGCGCTAAACAACCACGTGGCTATGGTAAGACTCAATGGGAAGGAAAGTTTGTCGGCGCTCATGTTCTCGCTTGGTTCCTGACGCATGGCACTTGGCCTACGCAATATATACTCCATCATTGTGACACGCCTCCTTGCTGCAATCCTGAACATCTTTTTGAAGGCACCGCTAAAGACAATGCCCAAGATAGAGATAGGAAAAATCGCGGCAATATGTGGAAAATAAGCGGCGAGAAAAATTACGCAGCCTCGGTAACGAATAAGCAGGCTGAGGAAATACGCTTGTTTTATGCGTCTGGACAATATTCGCAAGAGGCTCTTGGGAGAATGTATAACACTTCTCGAAAAGTTGTCTATTTTATTATCCATAATCATACATATCTTAAATGATTTGGCCATTACGACGCCTAAATGGCCCTATCCCTTCGCCAAGGATGTGGAGATGATGCAAAAAAGCCTCTGCTGTCTCAACATCACCTGGATGCATAGGAGTATAAGGTATGCGTAATTTTACGGCGCCATAACGTACAAGTTTGTCCGTGAGTGCCGTTCGTATATGGTTGCGGTACAATGGATCAATATGCATGCGTTGAGCAACGCTTTCATATCCTTGATAGTACGCACGTAATTGCGCCTTAGTCAGGAACGTATCTCTAAACTGCCTAGCGATCTGTACTTCGCGGCTCTCTTTGCCATAGCCTGCTTCGTGGAGGCAGCAAATGCCCGCGCCACCCAGGCCGCCCGTCAGAGCCCCTGCCAAGCCCCCAATAACCGCGCCTGCGGCTGTCCCAAGGCCCGGAAATATCGCGGTGCCCACCAGCGCACCCAACCCAGCTCCCGTCATAGAGCCGCCAGCAGCACCAGCAAGACCCCCTTTGGTCCCGCCTCCGGCGAGTTTGCCGAACTGTTGCCCAACGAGACCGCCACCGACGGCCCCAGCCCCCGCTGCCCCCGCCCCGGCGCCTATCGTCCCCAGCGTGCTAGCGCCAGCCGTCGTCGCTGCTGTCCCCGTGCCCCCTGCCAACTCGCCACCGGCCACAATCGGTGCGGCGCCTTCAAACGTTGTTACCGCTGCTGGCGCCGCTGCTCCTGCTGTCGTGGCCGCCGGTGCCGCACTGCTGCCAAACAACCCCAGTTGCTTGGCGGCAAGCCCGGCCGTGGCGACGGTACCCACCCCCTGGATGGCCGTGCCGATGGTCTGCTGGCGCTGTTGACTCTCTTGTGCGGCCTCTGCGAGATTGAGCCCGGCCTGCTGCTGGGCGAACTGCTGGTCGGCATAGAGTTGTGGCAGTTGGGCGCGCACGGCATCGGAGAGCCCGAGCCGTGGTTGCCGGCCGCTGGTCGCGTAGAGTTGTCTGGGGGACGCAATAGTGAGTGTCGGCATAACAACCTTTCGAGGCGAAGCCCCTGGATTCAGCTAGAGGGTGCCTGGCAGTTTCCTACTAGACGGTCCCATAATTGTTGAAAGGCAAGCAGACCGGTGGCGAAGCGGTCAGGCGGTATCTCAATGCTGGGTTCGTTCGTATCAAGATGTTGAACAGTCACTTTGCCTATAATGTAAGCTAGATAGCCGTCAAGGCCATACGCTTCATAGAAATCCGGGTTGTCTGCTGATTGTCGCCAGAGCAATTGGGCAAATCGTTCTTCGCTAATCTTTTGGAGCGCCAAATCTTGGATAGCTGCTTCAAGCGAACTATACACGCCGGACAAAGACAAGCCTGCTTCCCACGGTTCGTTCTCATGGGGGCTTTCATCGGTCATAAACCAGACACTCTCCACGGGGGTTTCCTTCCTACTAAGGGTAAAAGTTGGATGGTGCCTGTGGCTGCGCCTGGCGCTCCAGCGCTTGCCGTATCGCGTCCGCGAGACTCACCTGGCGCATGGCATTCACCGTCGAGGTGGCGTGCATCGCCTCCTGGATCTCGGTCATCTGCTGCGCCCGCGCCGCTGCTTGGTCTGTCGCCTGAAGCGTGCGATAGCCCCCGTAGACGTTGAGACCAGCTCCGACTGCCCCGAGGCCAATCTCCCACGGCAGCATGCCCTGCTGATACCGAAACTTTTGACGGTCGAGGTCTAAGCGCCGCTGCCCGAGGGCGAGATTCTGCTGTGTCGCCCGTCGTTGCAGGCCTTCGCGAATTGGCGCCGCGAGATTCGCCTGGGGGAGCACCGCCAGGCCTTTCTCCTGCTGCGTTTGGAGCGTACCCGCAGCGGCGCGCTGGACATCTCCGGGGAGTACCCCAAGGTCGAAGTAGCTGATAGCCATGCCCCATCCCCTTAAAAAATATCTACCACGGTGCGTCGTTCTGACCGGAACAACGCTGCAAACCCGAGCAGCTGTGGCGCCCGCAGCTTGTCGCTCGTGGTGATGCTAAACCGGAACTGATGCGACAGCGCCCGCAGATTGACCGGCGTCGTTTCCCTGGTCCAGCGCCGCCCGGCCGCAATGATCGACAGCGTATCGAGCGTCGTATAGGTGTCCGTGCCATTGGGGGAATGCGCCGTGGTCACGGACACGTCAACCCCCGTGTCCGTCACGAGGAGGAGTTTCACATAGCGTACAAGCGTTTCGCGCCAGATGCGCCCGGCTTCTCCCCCGACGGCAAACAGGATATCAGCGGTATCGACTTGATGCACGATTGCCGTCCCATCCCACGTCGTGCCAAACCCCAGACGCACCAGATGCCCCGAGGCGAGACCCGCATAGACATAGGCATCGCCGGCGCGATCTTCGACTGGCACGACCATGCGCGGGTATGACGCCGGCACCATCTTGTACCACTTCTTGCGCCGCAGGTCACACACCAGCCAGACATTCGGCGTCGTCTGCCCACTCCCCGAGGGTAGCAGCAGATGATACTCGCCCCACTGCGCGTCATACCAGCCGACTGCGGCAGCCCAGGCGGCGGTATTGACATACCGGCTGTCTCCGGGGTGAAAGTAGGGATCAATGCTGGATACGGCCCCATCCGGCTGCGTGAAGCGCATCGGGAAGATCGTGCTGCCATCGCACATCATCGGCCCCTTGGCGGAGCACCACATGGCCACATGGCGCAGTTGCTGTTGCTCGGCGGTCACCGAGATTTCCGCTTTCGTCAAGGTATAGGGCGCGGGGTTGCCCACGACATCACTGAGTTGATAGAGCGTAAAGGTCTCAGGGGCCGCGCCTTCGAGCACCCAGGTTTCCGCTCCCTTGGTCAGCACGGCGATCTCGCGGGACGTACCATAGTAGCGATTACTGAGCGCCAGTCCGGATGTCAGCGCGCCATCGGCGCCGACAAAGATGGCCTTACCGCGCGCGCTGCTCTGCTCCCCATTGTGCACATCAGGCTGTTGGACGGCGCTGTACTCGATGCGGTGGAGTTCGTTCGTGCTGGGACTGCCAACGAGCATGGCGCGCCCCGCAAAATACAAAGGGAAGGTAGCCGGCAGCACACGATTTTGCTGATTCCAGCGCTGCGCTGGAATCCCGGTGACCATGTCAATAATCGGGTCCACGTTCTCTTCCGGGTTTGACAGGGGGCCGGACCAACTCAAGAGATAGAGATAGCATTGGGCGGGAGGGCGCGGACTCATGACATACGGCGAGGTGAAGTCGGTATTGGTCTGCATGTAGACGCGTTCGCTGGTGGCTGGCGGCGCGGTCCAACTTATCGGTCCGCTCGTGGCGACGGAGGCGCCCCCAATGGAGGTGCCATCATTCACCGCGCCCACCGAACTCCAACTGCCTCCGTTCCAATAATGCACCGTCAGGAACACAATCTGCGAGTTGGCCCACGAGCCGGCCACGCGGAATTTGAGGGCCGTCATGCGTTCTTCAAAGCCCAGCAGGCACGCCCCGGAATTGACCATATTCATGCCAATCGGCGGGATCCCTGGGTTGTCGTCCTTGGGCAGAGTGACGGGGGATGGTTCCTGCACTTCGAGCGTAAAATCGTTGCCGCCGAGGACATTCATTGCATAGACCGGCGAGCGTTCGACGCCGTCCCAGATGTCCACTACCGGTTGAATGGGCGCGTCCGTCGTCACGTAGGAGATCTGAATGGTCGCGTCCGGCGTACCCGTGTCGCCTATTCTGACGCGATACCAATACAGGACGGCGTCATAGAGATAGCGCGTGTAGGCGGTGGTGACTGTACTTGTAAAGCTCATGGTGCCAGACTGGGCCAGCGTCACGCCGGCCGCCGCGGTGCCATCGGTAAACCCCGCCACCGTCGTCCAGAAACTGCCATTCCAGTATTGAATCCGGGTGGTCGAGGCGGCGGTATTGGCCACGATCACCGTGAAGGCGATGCCCTGAAGAGGCCTAGTCGAGCCAATATGCAGCCAGATTTTGGAGTCAGAGGTACCACGAACCAGGGTCGCAATAGACTCACTGGTGTTGAGCGTATTATTGAGCAGTTCGGTAAAATCATGCGCGAACGTGCCAAGGTCGTCGCTCAGATTGTCGAAGTTGATCACCGCCTGGACAGGCCGATGCCCCCCGCCCCAGATGAGTGTCTCCGTACCGTTGGCGTACAGGAGATGATTGTTCGGGCCGAGCGAGAAGCGACCTCCCGTGGTGCCTGTGACGGTAGTAAGCGCCGTGCCAAAGTCACCCGCTGCGGGGACTATTGCGGCATGTGGTACAAGGCTCGTGCCAGACTGCACCAGCACGGTCGATTGACTGATACCGCCAACGCTCAAATAGAGTTGGATACCAACCGTTGGCACACTGCCGAGGGGCGTTGTGGTAATCCGCGTATACCCGGCGATGCCTTCCAGGCCGACATCGGTATAGCGTAGGTTCTGGAGGTCGGCAAAGTTGTCGAGGCCAATTTTGAGAGGGTCACTGTCGAGGATCATGGCTCCCGTGAAGGGAAATTCCATGGGGTGCTGGATGCCAGCCGGCAAGGTGCCTCGCCCACCTAACCCTTGCGATTGCTGTTGCAGGAGATTCGGCCAGGTCGGCTCACTGTCGATCGCCGCCCGCAGTTGTTTGGCCCGCAGGCCAGGGTTCGGCAGCATGGGCAAGCCGGGGATGCTCTCGATCGCGGCCCGCAACTGCTTGGCGCGTAAGCCCTGGGTGCGGAGGGCCTGGAGTCGCAGCAGGTCCTGTAATGCTGGCTCCCCTTCCACAACGCGCCACAGGAGATTCTCAATGGAGACCGTGTCTTCAGCCATCACCCCGCCTGTGCTTGCGGACGAAGTTTGGTATCGGGCAACGTGAGTTCATCAATACTCATGGTGCCCCGTTCAATCACATCAAGCCGCGCAAACTGCACATGGTTATTGTACATATTCATGACCGCGAGCGCCTCGATGGCTTGTTCATTCCGGATCAAGGCGCGAGACGTGGCATAGTTAATCAGTTCGATACGGTATTCATCAGGAATGTCTGTCACGGTTTCGGTGGTCTTCGAATACAGGACAGTCAGTGTGGAACTGCCGCTGGCCAGCGGTGTGAGCCATATTTTGTCGTTAAAGAGCCACCAGTACAGCGGAATAGCGGCACTGGCGCTATCTACGATATGGCCCGCCTTGGGTGGCAGAATTTTAGTGAGGGCAATCCCTGTCGCGGCATTCAGAATACTATGGATGACAAATGCATCCGTCGGGACAGCATAGTTGAGGGTGGAGGTGACCACGGAAATGGTCGCGTCAGCTTCGACACAGCGCGTCTTGAGGGAAAGATCACGTGCGCCCTGTTGCAGCCAATTTTGTATTTGAACATCGGTGTAAAACGCAGCAGTGGCTTCATTGAGGAGCGATCGTACTTCAGTCACAAGCTGTGCTTGGGTTAATGGCATTGATCTACTCCTCTAGCCCTGTTGTGGCTTCGTAAAGAGCCCTGGAAGCGGGTAGTTGTCCAGCGAGTCGTGCCCTGGGAAGAACAGCGGTGCCAAGCGTTCCATCCCAAGGCGCTGGGCTTGCAACGCTGCCTGATGCCCACCGAGATGCCGCCGATGGCGCTTGGCCAGCGCCACGGCATGCCAGATAATCTCCATCGAAAACTCCTCCGGAACATCACACCCCAGGAGCCCATCTCCAAAGTAATAATGCACCAGATCATACACCGCGGTCGGGGTGGGGTACAGTCGCATCTGTTTATTGGGGTAGACTGTATAGTACAGCGGGAACGGACTGATCAGGCGCGGATCCAGCCGTTCAAAGGCAACCGGGTCGGTATAGAGCATAGCTTTCGGCTCATAGTCGGCGCCACTGACGACGGCCGTGCCTGTGGCGGTCGGTACGAGCGTTGGCGTTGTCGTCACTGTGAGATACCAGGGCGAGCCGTAGACATCGCGGAGTTGCACGGGCGAGGTCTGGATGGCGCCGCCAGGATTGCTGGCACTGATGAGGACGGCTCCGGCTACTGACGGCGAGATATACCAGATATTCGAGCCCGAGTCTGTCAGTTGCAGGCCCTGAATCGTCTGCGCACTGCCGAGCACCAGGCTGGGGGAGAGGGCCGTGAACGACGCGTCTCCGGCTGCGGACACGATGAGATACCAGGCCATGCCGCTAGCATCATAGATGCGCAGACCCACCGAGAACTGGGCGACATGCAAGGCCCAGGTCGTGATGTAATCCGTGGGCAAGCTATACGCATCCACGCCAGGACTCAAGCGCTGCGTGGCCCGTTCGTGGAAGGCCAGTGCCTGGACAGCGACGTCGCGTTGCCCTCGCAGCAAATTGTTTTCGATCATGACGGGGGAATACTGCAGGCGCGCAAGGTTGCGACCGAGCAGCCACAGCGCAATCGTGGTGCGTTCGCGGATGCAGATATCATCGAGCAGCACCGTCGCCGTGCCAACCGCCACACACCCCAGACTACTTGTCGCGGTCACCGTCACCGTGATCGAGGTCCCTTGTGGCACGCCCGTGGTGGTGAGCGTCGCCGTGAGGCCAGCGCCGACGATGACGCCCGCGGTCGTGGTCCACGTATACGTCACCGTGCCATAATCGACACCCCCTATCACGCCAGGCGTGGTTAAGACGACTGTGCCGCCCGCTGCAATACTCACAATGCTCGGCGTGATTGCGAGGGTAGGGAAATAGCAGGTAAACCCGCCAATAGTTTCAGTGATGAGCGTTTCGATGCCGATCTGGGAGACCTGAATGCCAGTCGCTTCCGAGAGGACTTCGATGCCGATCTGGGAAACCTGGACGCCAGCACCGCTCTCCAGCGCTTCAGCGGCTACCTGCGAAAGTTGGACGCCTGCGCCGCTCTCCAACGCTTCCAGAGGTATCTGGGAGACGCGCGCATTTTCCGCCATTACGCCATGACCTTCGCGCCAAAACTGGCCGCATCGACGGTGGTTGGGGTCCAGTCGATGGTACCATCAGGGTTCTTGGTATAGATTTCGTAGAGATACCGGAAGGTCAGGGAGAGGGCCTGGGTGGCACCATCCAGGACGACAGCGTTTGACAGGGCCGTCGCCGCGATGTTGCGCGCGCCGCCTTCAGGATTCTGTGCATACATGGCGACCTGCACGGCGCGCACCACAGGAGACGTCAGCACAGGCAGATCCGTAAAGCCAAAGCGGTCAATATCCCCTACGGTCGATTCCGTCACGTAGTCCGTCGTGTTGGGTGGGGATTCATCAACGAGCGCCCAGTGGTCCGTCCCGGTACTCGGTACCCATTGCGCGAGTTGATCACTCACGGGATAGAGGGCATCGACGCGACTATCACCCAAGAAGTCGTTGTAGGGCGCACCGCCTGTGCCGTCGAGAATATACACATCATCGTAGTCGTCGGAGAAGGAGACCACGCCGTCAGGCTGCACACGGTCAAACCCGAACCACACTTGATCTGCGCTGGCATTGCCGCTGTTCTGGGTATCCTGGTTGCTGAGATTGATCTCCGTTACACCATTGACGCGCAGTTGGACGACACCAACGGTGTTACTAATGGTGATTTTCAGCTCGATATAGTTATAGACCCCGCTGGTAATCGCAATAGAGGACGTACCCAGGGTCGTCCCATTGCGTGACACCACCAACTTGCCATTGGTGTCCACCCCCAGGTCACACTGGAGTGTGCTCACATCGCGCAGGGACAAAATATCATGCCCAATCGAAGCGACATTGCCCGGCTTGAAGGCAAAGCCCACAATCCAAGTCGCCTGCGCATCAAAGGCTTTGCGCACCGTACAGCGGTTGATAAACGCTTTGGTATTGGTGATGCGCAAACTCTTGGTGCCACGCCGACCACTGCCGGCATTGACCGAGGCTATCCCGCTTGCTTCTATTTTTGAGGTGAACGGCCCTTCGGTGAGATTCCCCGTGGCGTACAGGTCAAAGCTGTCGATTTTGCGAATGGCCATACACCACACCTCCAAGAAGAGAGATTACGACGTTGCTTGTTGGGTTAACGGTCTCCGCCGTGGCGCCGCCCCGGGATGCGGGTTCGGCATCCGCGTTTCCCGCTGGACGGTGGGTTCGACTTCTGCCGCCACCGGCTTATAGCCATCCGCGTAGGCCATGTACTGCTGATAGCAACTCAGCGCATCGGCGTACTTGTTCACGCTGTAGAAGGCCAGCGCAGCCGCAAACCATACGGTGAGGTCCGCAATCCCTTCGGGCAACACGCTCAGGCCTGTTGTCCAATCGGTGGGCAGGGCCGCATAGATGACCAGGACATCATAGCTCGCCAGAAACGCGCTGTTGGGGATCGGCAGAAAGGTCAGCACCTCCGCAAACTCGTACCAGCCTGCCGGGGTGCCCGTGCCACGCGCCCGCTCGTTCCAGGTCGGTACCGCCTTCGGAATCACCTGCGCTAGCTCGTTATCGTTGAGATAAATCTGCTGAATCGCCAGCACATCGGTGAGCCCTAACCCGCCCGCGCCCACCGTGCCGGCCAGTGCATAGTCCCGCCGGCCAGGAAGAAAGACATCAGTGGCGTCGGTGTCCCGGAAGGCCACCTGGCGCTGATAGCCCAACGTGAGCCCCGCGACATGCTTCTGGCCCAAGTCCAGGAGCATTATCATGTCGGCGTCCGTCCAGCGCACGGCAGAGACCTCACCCAACAGAGTGCGAGTGTCCCGGATCGCGTCTGTGAGGAGAAGTGGCATATTACTGACCTATGGGATCTACAAAAGTCAAAGTCTCATACGTTTTGGGATCGGACTGATACTGTACAGCAGGCTGTTTCGGGGCATATTGCCAGGAGTTGTGCTCATAAAAACTCTTGCGCGAGATTCTGTCACAACTCAGGTCATAGACCTGGTGCGAGGAAAAACTACGCACGTGCTCCTCTACGAGGCTCAGCGTCTCATGAATGTCGGCGATCGTGACTCCTTGAAAAAGAGCCATAATCTCCACGGCTTTGGCTTTGGCTTGCGGGGAGGGGAACTTAGACATCACTCGATCCTTTCTGACCATGGTGCTCGACCTGCCGGTGAGAGTGTGCTAGGATAGACGCATAGGGAGGAAGGTGATCGTCTTCCTCCCCACACTGACCACCACGTTCCTGTATGGAGGAAACGCTATGGATGCCTACGAGTCTACTCCACTTCCACCCCGCTTAAAAGACCTGAGAGGACAACGCTTCGGACGGTTGGTCGTTGTCGCATTTGCCGAAATGGCCACCTTCCCTTCTGGAAAACGCTATGCCAAATGGCAATGCCTGTGTGATTGTCGAAATACAACAATCGTGAATCAGAAGAGTCTTATTAAAAGAGCAACTAGAAGTTGTGGTTGCCTATTGAGAGAAACAACGAGTTTAACAAAAAAGACTCATGGAATGTCTAAGAGCAAACTTTATAGAAGATGGTCCAGTATGATTACTAGATGTGAAAATAAATCTGTAGAAAAATATAAAGATTATGGCAACAGAGGAATAAAAGTATGTGAGCAATGGAGAAATTCTTTTGAGATATTTCTGCGCGATGTTCGAATGCCACCTACTCCTAAGCATCAAATAGACAGAATAGATAATAATGGCGACTACGAACCAGGAAATGTACATTGGGTCACTATAGAAGAACAGGCAAATAATAAACGTAGCACCATTATGCTTACCCATGATCGACAAACTTTGCCACTCAGCACTTGGAGCAAATTAGTAAACATTAAAAGAAAAACCTTAAGAGCCCGTATAAAGGCAGGGTGGCCTGTATATATGGTCCTTACAGAGCCAGTTATAAACAAGAAAAGATTTTATCGTCTACCATCTACCACCAAGGGCACTCCCTAGTCTTGGCCCTCTTACTCGAACGCCATAAGGACGGTTCTGCTTAGACAGATAAGGGATCAATCCTATAGCAGTGCCATTGCCATATAATCCAGCATTATAGCGGGCAGTCCACCATTGTAATGACTTGAAATTGTCACCAAGTACCTCTGAGTCGATACTTGGAAAAATTCTCATGGCGCGGAGGATGACCGCAGGCACAAGGACACTGTACCCGAACTCTGGTGGTATGCCGTCTACTTCATCGCTCCCATTGACCATTGCCACAGGGCGGCGATAGTACCAGATGTTGAGGGTGTCATTCGCTTTGGGGAAGATCCCTACTGTCCCAGACTCAAGGACAACACGCTGTACTTCAGTACCAGTCTCCACATGCGTAGGGTCAATCGAGTCGATCTGCGTCAGGTCTTCTTCTAAGTAGAACCCGTGCTGTACTGCCGCACTACTCACCCGAAACACCCGCTTCATGTACGTGTAGCTTGATGTATGCGTGGCCGCACTAATGTTGTACAACCAATTCGCAGTCGTCACCGCGAGCGTTGCTGGTGTACGCAGACGCAGCGCTGGCAACTCAAATTGTGCGGCCAACTCGCTGACGACATCGTTCAACCACGGCTTGACGCTCTGCTCAATCGTGGGATTTGGCCACGCGTTTTTCACCTCGAACTCAAGTTGATCGAACGTCATTACCCCTCCATCCACCAGTCTGGGGCCATGTCAATAGGATTCCCGTCCTGATCCCGGAACCGGGCGAAGTAGCCGGTGAGCGGAGAACCATCCACTGGCGACAAGCGGCCACTACCAAAATGTATTCTAGGGTCTGGATCGAATGCAATTCGATTACGCCAATCAAAACGTACAAAATCAGGGCTAACACCCTCAGCTTGCTCTTGTATTCCGAAACGGTCTGTTGCCATTGACTCCTCCTAGGAGTATCATAGCTGTGCGGCTAGGGTCTGCAGCCCGACAAGCGTGCTACCTGGGCATGTTGCCGCATAAACCTTCCCAGGGCATCAACAGGAGATGCGCCATGCCATTCAAAGACCCTGAGAAACAACGCCTGTCTAATCTTGCTTCTTACCATCGAAACAAAGAAGAACGCCTCCAAACTCGTAAGCTGTATCGTTTGAATCATAGCGATGAAGAACGGGCGTATAGAACAGAATATAATAATACTCATAGAGAAGAAAGAAGAGAAAAAAGCCGCATATACGACAAAGAGCACCATGAAGAGAAGATGCAACGTGGTGCAATTTATAGAGAAAACAATAGAGAAACATTGCGTGTTAAAGGAAGAGAGTATTATGCCAAAAACCCTGAAAGGTTCAAAATTTGGTATCTGAATAACAAAGAAAAGCAAAGCCAGGTAATCAGAACAAGTAACAAAAGAAGAAGAGCTTATAAAGCGAATGCGCCGCGCAATGATTTTACCCACGCACAATGGGTTGAAATGCAAGCAGCTTACGATCATAGATGCGCATACTGCAAAAAGCGATGCAAGGGGCATCTGACTCAAGATCATCTCACTCCATTGTCAAAAGGAGGATCACATACTGCGAGCAATATAATTCCTGCATGTTTTTCGTGTAACAGCAAGAAACATACAGGAAATGTGCTTCAACCAGTGCAACCGCTTCTGCTCACGATTGCACCAGCGAAGCCTAGGAAAACTCGGAAGAAAAAATAACTCACGCGCCTTTCTTACTCCCGGCTGCGGTCATGGGTTCGGCACTGACGGGGTGTCTCCCCATAATCTGATCCCGGTCGTTCATTGGCGTAATCATCTTGGCCATACCATCGACATGCTTTCCCTTCGTCGCCGTCGTGCCTTCCCCCCGTGTCGGCACATGCGACCCGCTGTTACTGGGCATCCCCGGGGCTTTCATCGTGGTCTTCTTGCCCTTTGCCGCAGTAACCGGCTCCGGCCGCTTGGGCATTCTTCCTTCACGAAAGTACTCTCCACCTTCTGGCATGACCTGCTCCTTATGCAGTATTGAGTGGGGTACGCACTTGCACCTTCTTCGCTACGGCCTTCTTCGCCGCTGCGGTAGGCGGTCGTCCCACCGTACGCTTGACAAATTGTCCTGTGCCACTGCGCTCCGTCGGCCCTGCTTCCACAGCAGGTCGTTGCCCCTGGCCACCGATAACCCCCGTTGCCAGATCCTGCCGTTCGTTTGCCTGATGGCGCCTTGCCTGACTCTGCCCAAACCACTCTAGGGCCGCACGTTGCATCGGGCTCTCCTCGGGGAAGGCCTGGATGATCTCGGCATGGCTAGTGAGTTCCACCCCGCTGTCGACGTAGATCAGTTTCCCACGGCGCCACGTGACCGCCGGGGGCTCTTCGTCTGGCTCGGGTTCGTCGCGATGCGCCCACCACTCCAGGGCGTGCTTGAGCCGCGGGCCTTTGGGAATGACGTCCGTCAACTCCTGGATACTCTGGATAGGTTGCCCATCAATACGACTATACCCCCCACCGGGCAACTCGCCAATGTGAATCGTGTTGAGGCCCGCATGCGTGCGGATAAACGTAATGCCTTCCGGGAAGGCAGCCGGAAATAACGTTTGTGGCATCGTGACGCTCTCCTATTGAGGGTCTTTTTCTGGTGGCGTCGTCGCAGGCACGCCTTTGATCTGTACCTTCTCGGTCCGCTCTTTGATCAACTCCCCCTGGAGTTGATTACGCTGTTGGAGTAACTGGGTCGCAAGCACCTCCGCCTGCTCGGCGCGATGGCTCTGGATCAACGCCCTCGCTTGGCAGTGGGCCAGCGTCTCCTCTGATGAGGAGGGTTGCGCGTACAGCGCTCCACACAGGAGCAGTGTGCTGCCAAGGACAAGGATCACAACCACACTATACATGATAACACGGCCTCTCTAGGGCACGCGCGCATGGAGCAGCACGTGATGTTCCTGAAGCGTCTTCACAATCAGGGCCAGCATCGCCGGTATATCAATGGAATGCGCCTCACCCTCACTTGTGTAGGCATCGCCAAGTTTCGGATCGACCGCTTGGACATCCTCCGCGATAAACCCCCAACGCACACGCTCAGGATAGTCACGATAGGCAAACTCAACAGGCGTCAACTGTTGCAACAGGCGCTCATTGTACGTTGTAGGAAAAGGAGCAATATTCATCTTTGCTTGGCGTGTCGAGACCGTACAGGTGAGTGCGGCATTCTCTGTCACCTCTTTGGTGGCGGCAACGATACAGAGGCTGTTGGGCGTCCCAGACGCAGCCGTGAGTGCTGCATGACGTATCGTCCCACTGACATCAAGCTTGAAGGTTGGATCAGCAACGTTTATGCCGACATCTCCCGCTGCGTCAATGCGCACACGCTCTGTATTGGCAGTGTGGAAGGTCATCAGTGACCCTGCTTCCACGGCACGGACAGTAAAATTGTTGGCGGTGGGTTCATAAAAGACATCGGCTCGAACAGTCCCCGCCTCTTGAAACTGGATGAAGGGAGTGTTGCCTGTTGTCACAGCTTCAATAACAAACCCGACATTTGCACTCGTCTTCGCAATATGTAATCGTTCATCTGGTGCTGTTGTGCCTATGCCAACATCACCATCAGTTTGGAATGTAGCCACAGTGGTATAGGTAGAGAATGGCGAGAGCGCGGTTTGAATCAAGAACTCATTTGCTCCAAGATCCTGGTGGTGCGTCAAGAACCAGTCACGATCCGTGGCAATGTTTGCACGGAGCCGCACACCAGCATAGTTGGTGCCATCGCCTGTGCCAGTAGCGCCAAGCCCAGCAAAACCGGAGGCGTTGTTCGTCGTCACAAGATCCACAGGGGTCGTGGTTCCTATGCCAAGAAGGCCTGCGTCAGTAAGTCGCATTTTTTCAGTGGTGTTGCCGGCGAAGAACCGTATGTCCTGGCCAGCACTGACAGCATCAAAGGTAATTCCACTAGCATCACTGCCAGCTTTCAAAGCAAACCTGTCCTGAAGCCACGCACTTGTGAAGTCAGATGGAAATGCAGCAAGGGTTCCACTTGAATCAAAACTTATGACACTTATGCGGGCGCGTGCTGACGCGTTGCCCAGAGCAATGGCGTTTTTAACTGTGATGTCCGTCTGACTATTTTGATCAACTTGGACAAAAAGTGGAGTCGTGGGCGAAGCAGTACCAATGCCAAGATTGGTGCCATCGAAGTGAAAGAGTGTTGTGCTCGTCAGTGCGCTAGCACTTGACCAATAGGCGACTTTGTTTGCAGCACCAGAACCCCCAGAACTAGGAGTGCTTACAGCGCCGCTGACAGTATGGGCAAGTAAGCCTGTCGTTAGCGTGCCAAGAGAAAATTCATTTGAAAGTGCTGCTTCAGCGCGTGTGGTGACGTAGCGAGCGGTATTAGGCGCGGAAGGGTTGTTGACTTGCGACCAATTGATAGCTGTTGTTTCTACTGTGGGATTAACGCTTGTCTGAATATAGATACGGTTGGCATTGACGGTGCCGCTGGTGACACTGACCACGGCGCCGTTAAACTCGGCACTTTGATCAAGGTCCGAGGCCCTCGTTGGGGCACCAGAAGACTGGACTATGTAAATACCATTCGCTGCTGGCAACGTTTGATTCTTGATGAGGATACGATCATTTTGTATAAGGGTCACGCCGTCAATGACGTCCCCATCTTCAAAGGCAGTTGCCAGCGTCCCATTGGCCGTGGTGGCCACACGCACAGCGTCTTTCCACGAGAGCTCTGTCGTCCCACACGTTGCTAGCCCAGAGGCATCGAGGGCAGACACGGCGTCTCCAAAGCAGGTCGTGCCCCCATACGCGGCAAAATTCACCCCACTCTTGGTTTGCAGATTCCCGTCGACTCCGGCTGGTTCACCGGTCCCTCCGCCAGCGGTAGAGGGCGTCGTCAATGCGCCCGCTGACAGCGCCAAACTGGACGCCGTGGCTGTCACCGTGCCAACCGTCCGACCACTGACCCGCGCCCGAAACCGTTCGGCGCCGATCACCGGGCAGATGACGTACGCTGCCGCTGCCACGGTGGTCGTCGCCAGCACCTTTGTCGTCGGGTTGTAGCAGTTGACGGCGACCCAGGTGGTATTGTTCAGGGTGATCTCGTAGGTGAGCGTCCCGTCCCAGGATGCGGTGATGGTGTTCTGTACCCCAACAGCACCGTAGTCTAACACGCCCATGGCGGTGCCATCGGATGTCGCCGTGGCCGTCGCGGTGTGCAAAATCAGCACTTTGGCGCGTGGCTCCAATCCCCAGGCAGATCCACCAATCACAGTCAGGACAGCCAGCACTGTCACTATGGCCAGTGCATGTCGCAGTTTCATCCTATTCATCTCCTCCTTAGCGCGGAATCTCCGCCCACAGCATACTGACGATGCCACTGGACGCTGTGCCAATGGCTTGGAGCGTTACCGCGGTGTTTGGTTGCAAGCCGATCGCCCCATTCACGAGGTCTTTCCCCGCGAGCATGCCCATGCCAACTGCCGTCTGGTTGTTTACCCCGAGCGGGTGCACCCGAATGACAACAGGAGCCGCTGGCAGCGTGGCAGCACTGTAGGCGCGTCCTGAGCCTACCCCTTTGCCCAGTAACGCATTGCGGACGGTCAACTGAGTGACCGTGACAGGGATAGGGGAACTGGGATCGTCGTTCGCCGCGTACACCAGGGCGACGTTGTTCCCAGCGGCAACGGCTGGCAGCGCGGTAATGACCACCGCGCATTCGAGGATCGCCAGAATGACGGAGCTGCCGCTGGGATTGTACAGGGTCAAGGTGACGGCCGTCGCGGTGAGTGCGGTCCCAAGCGAAGCTCCGGCTTGCATCGAGGCCTGGTATAGATGGCCATGCCGCATGAGTTCGGCATAATCACCCCCCAGATTACTGACCAGCTCGGAGAAGCGCCCCAGGCGTACTTCTCTTGGCACGCCATCGGCGATGACGGCATCACCGGCGCGGCCTTCTAAGAACGACATGCGTTATCTCCTCCACCGAAACCGTTCATCTTCCACCACTGCGGTGTCATCCCTCTCCACGACGGTCGTCACACTGAACGTCGGGTAGGTGACCGGTGCTGCAAGCGTGACTTGTAAACTGCCAATGGCCACACCCACTGGGACGTTGGCTGCCGCAGATGCCACAAACTCTGATGCGCCAGGCGTCTCATCTCCTACAGGCACCCCGACGGGATGCGCCATCGTCGGCACGCCCAGGGCGCGGCGCTGGCGGGCCGAGACACGCGGGATACCAGGCATGGCGGCTCCTTATGTTCGCGTTCTGCGTGATCCAGACGGCGCTTGTGGCTTTGGCGCCATACCTTCGAGCGCTATCACCAACTCACGGACGACCGTCCGCACGTTTTCGAGCAGTTCTCTATCCGTGGGTGGCGTCTCATCGAGGAGTGCGAGTAAGCTCTTGACGTCGGCCCTCATCCCTCTGTTCCTTCTTCCTGAAAAAACACCGGCAGTTCCTCGCGGAAGCGCACAATACTGCGGTCTATGCCAGGCGTTGCAGGATCGGCCCAGTCGGCAAATCGGCGCTGAAATGTGTCGTCAATCTCAAACACATGACAGTGCTTGACCATAATCGTCGTATCGACATAGAGCCGCGTGCCGGTTTCAAACTGCATCCTTCGGACAAAGTTGGAATCCATGTCGGCGACGCGATGCATGGTTTCCGGGTCGACTCGCTCGTAAAATTTCGGGTTCTTAAGCGACAGATAGACGTCCCGATGGAACAGCAAAACGCCGGTACCAATGATGTGGGCGTGGAGAAACTCGCCCTGGTCCCGCACGATGATATGCAACTGGCCATGTTCATCCGATTGCCACGCCAGCGGTTGGAAGGGCTGCATCTCTGCTTGCCAATCGACAAATCCTCGCATCGGGACCATCGCCGCGATCATGCCTTGCCCACCTACTTGCTCGTAGCGGTGGATAAGGCGACACAGCAGGTCCGGTTCATAGACCTGGTCGGCACCCAAGATGCACAGGAGATCACATCCCCAGGCGATGGCTTGTTCGCAGGCGTCGGCGTGACGGCGGGCTGGGCACCAGCCACGGCCCCCAAACCAGCGGACTTCGTAGCCTTCCGGATGCTGAAGATTCAGCGCCGACATGGTGAATTTCGTGAACATGAAGGCGCTATCCCAGGGCAGACAGAGGGCGAGCTTTTGCTTGCTTTCGTCGCGGGTTTCGTCCATACTGGCCTCACAGAAAACGAGCCGCAGGATGTTGGAAGCATCCATGCGGCTCTCTCCACACCACATCTAGACAGGAGATGGCGGCATGAATGAGCCACAGGATACCACAGAACGCTGGAAAGCGATACCGGGCTACGAAGGACTCTATGAGGTCTCCTCGCAGGGGCGCGTGCGGTCGCTTCCCAGATACGCAAGAGTAAGAGGAAATGGCACCAGGTTTGTGCGAGCAAGAATCCTTCGTCCTAACACGTCTTCCCGCTATCAAAGTGTCGTTCTTTCTAGAGAAAATCATCTCAAGACACGCCTCATTCATGCTCTTGTCCTGGAGGCTTTTGTTGGCCCAGCACCAGAAGGCATGCAAGGTTGTCATTGGGACAGGGATAAAAGTAACAACGTATTGAGTAACCTACGATGGGACACCCCCAAAGGAAATGACAGCGACAAAGAACGCCACGGCACTATTATGCACGGTTCACGCAACGGCAATAGCAAGCTGCGCGAGGAGCAAATAGCTGAGGTAGAACAACTACTCTACCAAGGACTTTCACAATGGGATATCGCAAACAAACTTGGCGTACACCAAGGAACTATCTCAAGAATTCATCTCCATAAATCTTGGAGACGAGTACTTGACAGAGATTAATTGCTACTTGTTCCCGGAACAAGCGTAGTTGAACGCTCCTCAATGGCGTTGCAGAAATGATTATTCAGCCACGATGCGTTACCTAAACGCACGAGCTTTACGACCGCCGTTGCGTACAATGCTGTTACTTGATTCCCTGCCACAATACCTGTGGAAGATACAGCGCCGAGATCCAAGCCATTGTAAACACTCGTGTCGGAGTTGTGGATGATATTCCCTACTATAGACAACCCAAGGCTCAGTGTTGTCTCACCTACAATCGGTGCTTTAGCCCAAGTGCCGCGAAACTCATTATTGTGTACACGAGCAAAGCTGGCCGCCGTGAGCTTAATACATGAATCAGCGCCAGCCGTGACTTCCGTGGTAAACAGGTTATCGTGGATATAGGCATGACTCACTGATGTCACATCAAGGAGGATGACATGATCATCCCCAGTCGCGTCGAACGTACTGTAGCAGTTGTCGATCTCGCAGTAATCGGCATCGACATTGACGCCAACCACCACGGCTGAGACGTTGGCCCGGAAGACACAGTTGGAGATGCGCGTATACGCCGCGTCCATCTCAATCGTGCCAGCGGTGTTGGTAAAGTCGAGGATTGGCCGTTGCAGGCCCGTGCCTAAGCCCACGATGGTCACGCCAGACTTGTCCATCGTCAGCGAGCCAGCCCCGGAGATGGGCTCCACATGCCCAGGCAAGCCGACAATCACATCACCTTTGGCTGCTGTACACAACGTATTGGCATAGTTGAACGAGGCCAGTGGCTGATCGCGCTGCCCACGATCCGCAGCGTTCGCACCGGTGCCGCTGTGCACGAAAAAGACGTTGTTCGGTGGCATGCCCAGGATCGAGGACAGGAACATAATCTCCTGGGGCGTAAAATTCAGGCGTTTGCGTTGTCCGGGTAACAGAGTCCAGAGTGCCATAGTTGTGTCTCCCTTACAGGTGGCGGCCCCCCAGCCATACCACTCCCACATCTCGTGCGCTTGCGCGCCCTCGTCCCACTGGCCCCAAGCCAGTGCTGTAAGTCATGTTACTTGTGCGTTACACCTGAACAGTCGTCACATCTTGGATCAAGGTCACCACGCCCACGCCGTCCTTGTTATTGGCCGGCTGCAGCGCCATCGGCACCCACACGATGAACGGCTGGAAGTCCCCGACTTCCGTGCCACCCAACCCGGCGACGACGATCTCGGAGACCACCTGGCCCCCAGCGGCGATCTCGCCTGGATCGTTATCCTGGCCATTGGGGATGTCCAGGTAAATGACCGTACCCGACTTGGTCGCCTGTGGGATGGTCACGCGGCCCATCTCGACACGCCCGGTATCGGAACCATACGTTGGGCGCCGGTCAAAGGCGACAACGCAGGCTGTGGTAATCGTGTCGTAGTCAATCGTAACCGTCACGAGCACCCCCACGCGCGCGACTTGCATGGGATGAATGGCCGTCCAGACGGAGAGGTCCCCCGTCGCGGCCTCGATGGCAATGGCCGTCGCCATGCCGGCATCGTTCATCCCTGAGTGGAAGAAGAAGTGTTCGAACGTTAAGTTTTCACCGCTCAAAGGCTACTCCTTTTGCATCAGGCCGGATTCTTGAAGCTCAGCTTCTAGGTCCGCGATGCGTTGTTTGAGGATAAGGTTCTCCCGACCAAGCCGCTCCACATCCTGCTTATAAAGATCGTGAGCCCGTTGCCCATATGGTTGCGGCGATACCCACAGTTCAAGATTTTCAGGAAGATTGTTGCCTCTTGAACCGTCGATATGGTGTACATTTTCGTGCTCTACAAGATAACGACCCAACATCTGCTCCATAACGAGCCGATGTTCATAGACATATCCAGACTTTGCCTTAGGATGACTAGGGGCATAGGCCAGGATATACCCTTTATCAATTTTTCGTCCCTTCACAAGGCCATTGTCGTGTTTATGTTCGAGTCGGTCTGCGGCATAGCACTCTGGTGAACAGTAGCATTCTCCACGTCTTGTACGCTCGACCACGCTTCGTTCTTGCCAGAAGATGACCCCACACCGTCTACAAGCCCTTTTAAGGCGTGCTTCGCGTCTCTTCCCCTGGCATTCAATGCTACAGACAACCCTGAAGTTGTCAGTCTTCCTGCGCCGAGTCGCCATAAACCCTGTGCCACAGACAACGCACACTTGCTGTTGTTCTCTCTGCCACGAGTCATTACGCATTTTACGGCCACGTCTTTTGCCAATACATGCCTGAGAACAAAACTCAGGAAACCGCATCTTAGGCGTGCGTCGCCTAGACATGAACACCTGCGCACATTCTGGGCACTGCTGTTCTTGCTCCAATACTGCGGCAACAATCCCTTTCCGTCGCAGATGGGAAAGTTTCCCCATGCACTCAAGTGAACAGGTCGAACGTCCCTCATGCTGCTTAAAACGTCGTTCGGCGTGAAAATGCTTGCCACAGATGACACAGTCTGCCTCATATACGACAGGCTCAGGCGTTGGCATATAGCCTCCATAGTATGAAAGTTACCTTATCACCCTATGGAGTATTATCTACGAATCCAAAATGTTTTGCAAGTAAAATATGGCCTAGGTACTAAGCCATTTGATTATTCTTGCAAACCCATCGGTGGCCACGTCGAAGAACGAGGCGAAACTGAGGATTCCCCACCATGCCGCCGCCTGGATACGCCCGAAGTCGCTCTGGAAGTTGGGATCAAACAGCACTTCCGGCGTCTGGATCTCCACCCGCGCGATGGCCTGGTCCCCCAGGAATGCCCCTTCAGCAATGACCCCTGTAGTACCAGACGTATTGCTAATGGCATTCTCACGATGGACTTCAATCACACGGATGTTTTCTGCCTTGCCCATCTCCCCTTTGAAGAACAAGTCCCCACGTTGGAGATACAGGTGGATGGACTGCCAGAGTGAATCGCGCTTCACGGCCCTGGTATTTTTGCGAGCAGTGACGAAAATATAATCCTCGCCCACGAATGGGGGCATATGCACATCGCCCGCCATGTAATCCGCGACTATTCCAAAATGGTCGAAGGTCATGGCAGAGGCCGCTGCCGTCGAGACCGTCCCGTCCGTCTCAAAGGTGATGGACGCGGCACCGGTGGGGATGGCAATGACCTTGGCGTCGGTGGTGAAGATGCCATCGCGGGCTACCGCTGTATCTATGGCCCGTTCCATCTGTCGGCGCAGGAGGCCCTGAAACACGTTGTCCTGGTGGAAGGCGCCGAGCTGGCG
>ERZ1292644.318-Hain-H14-01um-R2-318-length-35560-cov-6_pt1 | contig 35560 bp, 48 predicted proteins | sample MGYA00564402_ERZ1292644 | MGnify/ENA primary metagenome ERZ1292644 (study PRJEB36523, sample SAMEA6512644) | groundwater metagenome | collected 2019-01-09 | study: AquaDiva: Metagenomics assemblies of 32 groundwater samples
CGCGTCCGGCATCTTCAACGCCAACAGCGGCGAGCTCTACCTGGTCGGCGACGACCTTCGCGGCCCACGGCACGAGCGCCGGCTTGGCGACTCCGGTGGCCAAGACGTTCGTGACCGACGGGTACATGGCGCCGTCGAACTCGGGGTTCGGGTCGGTGTAGAAACGACCCCGGTCGGTGGCGACGGCCTGCTTCGGGGCGGTCACAGCTCGCCCCCGATGGCCCACGGCAGCCCGGCGGCTTCCCGCTCGGCGCCGACTGTGCCGAGCGTCCGGGACCCGATGTCCGCGGCCCGCACGATCTGACAGCCAGTGCACTGGCACTGTGCGAATCGGTCGGGGCCGGTGTCGGTGTACGCCCACGTCTGGTGGCCGGCGAGGATGTCGTTGGCCGCTTTCCCGACGTCGCGGAGCATGCCCCGCAGTTCCCTGATCTCCTCGGCCATCTCGGCCTCGCGGCAGTCGCAAGCCTGGCGGTGGTCGGTGCACGTATAGCTGCGGATGTCGCAGGTGTCCTGCGGGACGGTGTAGACGATGCGGGTGCCGTCGTGGAATCCGATGGTCGGCAGCGGGCCGACGAGCGCGGTCATGCCGCACCCCGTCCGCGCGTCCAGTCCACGGCGCCGACCGACTCGCGCCAGTCGGCCGCGAGCGGCTGCACCTTGTTTGTGACACGGCGGCGACGGCCCTGGTACTCGGACGCCACGTCCTCGCCGACTTCCCGCTCGACGACGTCCAGCGACGCCAGCCCCAGCAGCGCGTCCCAGCGGGCGTCAGCCTCGCCGATCAGGTACTCGGTACCGGGCGGCAGTTGCGCGTTCCCGGCCTGCTGCTCGCGGGTGTGGCCGCGCGCCTCCTCGGCGGCGGAGTGGGCGTGGAAGAACTCGTCCTGCGCGTCGGCCCAGGACGGCGTGCAGGTCGTGGTGGCCATCAGAGCCCCCGCCTCTCGCGGGCCTCGTTGATCGCGTCGAGCGTCCGGTCCAGATCCCCGATCGGGCAGTCGGCCAGCGACTCCAGCGCGTACCGCGCCCCGCAGGTCGTGTGATCGCCCTGCGCGCGCAGGACCAGACCGTTGAAGTCCAGGTCCGCCCACAGGTACGAGCCCTCGTGGTCCATCGCGACCGGGATCCCGAGACGGCGGGCCGCGACGATGATGTCCGTGAGGGTCTCGTCCGAGTCGAGCGGCGGCATGACCACCGTCAGGCGCGGCACCGGCCGGATCATCAGCAGCGCCGACGGCTTGTCGATCTGGCGCATGATCAGGTCGCGGATGTACGGCGGCTGCCGGCCGGCGAACGCGGCGACGGCGACCAGGCACTGACGCAGGCCGCGAGTGGGGCGGAAGGCCGTTGTGGTCGTCATGCCGCCACCTCGGAAACCTGCTCGGCCGGGACCTCGGAGTTGCCGTCCACGTCCGGCTCGGGAGTCGGCTCGGCCGGAGTCTCGTCCGCGACCTCGTCGCGCGGCATGAAGAACCACAGGGCCACCCGGCCGCCCGGGAACGTCCCCGACACGCCCTCCATGTCCGGCGTGTCCGCCCGCTCCAGGGCCGCCCCGTTGTCGCCGAACGCGTCCAACAGCAGGCTCAGCGCGGAGCCCGGGTCGTCCACCGCACCCAGCGGCACAACCATGTTCCGGAGCATCCCCTCCAGTAGCGGGGCGATCTCCGGCCGGTTCGTGATCGTCCGGATGAGTCCGTTCAGCCCCGCGATCTGGTGGACCGCGAGCGTGTTGAGCAAGGGGGATGTCGTGGTCGCGGTCATGCCGAAGCCTGCTTTCCGTTGGTGTTGTCGCTCGCGAACTGGCCGTGGCTGACGGCCGCGAACACGGTCGTGTCGAGCCCTCCGCGCAGATGCGGGGCACCGCCGGACAGGCCGGGGATCATCGCGCTGCGGGCGAGGAAGGACCTCAGAGTCCGGTCGGCCGCCGTGTCGCCCTGGAACCACGGGTCGTCGATGTGGGCGACGCGCGCCGGGTTGGCGGGGGCGAGGCCGAAGTAGTCGCCGAGGTTCCCGTAGGAGGGCTCGGCTCCCCCGCGCGGCGGCGGCACGCTGGCCGCGCCCGCGTACATCTTGGGGAGTTCGCGGGCGAGCGCCATCAGCCCCCCGGGGTCGTCGGTGCGCCGCTCCGGCCGGTCGCTGGGCGGCGGGTCCTGTGGGACGCGGGGCAGCACGACGGTGCGGCCGTTGCTGGCCAGGCCGGCGATTTGGGTGAGGCCGCTTGGGTCGGCGAAGTTCAGCGGCGGCATGATCGCGGTCATGTCCGGGCGCCGGGGCATGGTGCCCGCCGGTGGCACGGTCCGCGGTTTGCGGGCGGGCGCGGCGGCCGGGGCTTGTGGTGCCGGGGTCGCGGTTCGCTGGCTCTTGGCGTGGCGCGGGGTGCGTCGGAAAGGTACCTTGAAAGGCACGGATGCCCACATCCTTACGTTGGCTGTAAATCGGTGGTTTTCTGGTGGGCGTTCAGGCGGTAAGGCGGCTGACTGGAGGCACCCGGTCGGCCGCTGCCGCGTTTCGGGACAATGCGGCGTACGCCATGTCGGCCTGGCGGTCCAGTTCGGCCAACCGCCTGACCGTCGGCGCAATGAGCCGCCGGACGCGCTCGACGACTTCGGGGCTCACGTCCGCCGGTGCCATCGCGAGCCGTTCGGCCATGACCGTGACCTTCTCGCCGAGTTGCGAGGCGATCGCCTCGCGGGAGAACTCGCCGCTCATGCCGCGCTCGCTTCGAGGTCGCCAGCGAGATCGAACGCCGAGACGTGACTCTTGAACGCGGCGACAAGTTCGGCGGGAGTGTCGGCTCCCTTGAACCAGTCGTCGGGCAGCAGGTCCGGGATTTGGCAGATGCGGCAGAAGGCGACGAGCGGTGGCACCCCGTGCGCCTCGGCGGCTCCCGCAGTCAGGCCCCGGACGTTCGTGGTGCCCACGGGCACGCCGTGGTTGCGGCCGAGCCGCCACAGCGTGGAGTAGGGCACGCCGGTGCCGTCTTCGATCGCCACGAGGTTGGGGCGTCCCTCTCCGTTGCGCCAGACGGGTTTTGCGCTGGCGATCCAGGCCATTGCGTCGGCGTGGATCGGCCAGCCCGATGGTTGGTGCACTCGGTCCATGTGGCCGCTTGGTCTCATGGGTGAAACTTTACGCCTGAATCAAGGTCCCATGGGTGGGATATCGATAACGGGAAGGTAAAGCTTCGCCGCAGCCGTCGGATGCTCGCGTCCGGTTGGGTCTGGCGGTCCGTACCACTGGTGCGTAACTTCAGAAACAGGTCCATACCTGTCGCGAGTGATAGTGGTGGGCCTCTCTCATTCGTGAGAGAAGACCTGTACCGTTCCTGTCATCCGAGTCGGGATGGATGCGAGGCATGCACATGTCACGGAACGACAGCAAGATCAAGAAGGAACGATGGAAGGAGTGGCTCAACGACGCCCTCCGCAGGCGCGGATGGAACGTCGCGGACCTCGTCAGAGCATCGGGTGACGTGCTGGTCTACAACACCACCTACAACTGGGCGCAGGGCACTGCCGTCGTCTCCGCCGAATCCGCCCTCGTCGTGGCTGCGACGCTCGGCATCCCGGCATCGGAAGTCCTGGAAGCCGCGAGTTTCCCCCTGCTCGCCGACGCCATGGCCGGCAGGGAACTGCGGCTCGTCGGCACCCCGGCGCCTGCGGCAGACCCCGACATCCTGAGGCTCATCGCCAAGGCCGAAGCCGAAGGGCTCCCCGAATCCACGGTGAAGATCCTCATCGAATGGTGGGACAGGTACACCGCCGAAGACAAGGCCCGGCGCCTGGCCATCGCCGAGCAGATGCTCGCCATGCACCGCGAGGCCGGGAGCGCCTAGACTCGCGCGGGGTACGCCACCTAAACGCCATCACCCATAAGAGGTAATACTCTTCCGCGCGCCCTTGCGCGCGCCTAGCGTGTTGGCAGTCCGCACATACGCATACGGTCGCGCCGCAGGCCGGAGCCCAGGGGGAGTCAGGACCATGGAATGAAACCTCAGACAAGGCGACGAGCCGCACTTCCGCACATGGCCGCGATCCTGGGCATTTCCGCCACAGGGATCACCCTGATGTGCCTCCTGCCGTCCGTCCGGGCGCAGATCCAGCTCGCCGGGGCCGGGGCGCTGGCGTTCGTCGTCGTCCGGAGCGTCCGCAGGGCCGACGACACCGTCACCGCCACACTGCGCGTCGCTGAACAGATGGTGAATGGCCACGATCACGGCGAGACGGCCCCGGCCGCCGGACCGGCACGCCTGGCCGAAGTCACCCCGATCCGTGAGGCCCGGCACCGGCGCCTGCACAAGGCGTCCTGACCACACCGCACACGAAGCGGCGCCCCCAGACCCCGGGTAGCCGCTTCTCGCGTTCCCGGGCCTACCGAACCCACTCCAGAACGATCCGGCCCTCCTCAATCTCCCGCACACCCCGCACCCGCGCCTTGTTCAACGTCACCCGCACCACCTCCCGCAGCACCGCACGGCGCCCCGGCAGATCCCGCGCCTCCCACGCATCCCGCGCCTGCGGACCCGCGATCCCCGACAGCAGCGGCGACTTCGCGATGTCCCTCAAGCCCTGCCGGGCCCTCTCCAGCTGCGGAAGCAGCTGTTCCTCGATCCGCGCCAGCGCCACCGGCCTCAGCCTGCGCTGCCCCACGAGGTTCTCGGCCTCGGCCAGCTGCGACTCCATCTCCTCGATGTCGGCCATCAGTACCGCCGCAGCCTCCGAGTTGTCCTCGGACTCCAGTGCGCGCACGAACTCCGGCCGCTCCAGATACGCCAGCACCCCGGCCACGACGAACAACTCGAACCGGGACGCCTCGATCCCCGTGCAGAACGCCGCCGTGCACACGTAGTTGAGCTTCCCGTTGTTGCACACCGGGCGCAGCATCCCGCCGCAGTAGCAGTGCGCGATTCCCGACAGCAGATGCTTCACCGCCGTGTCCCGCTGCGTGCGCCGGGCCGGATTGGTCAGAGTGCGCTGGACGGCCAGGTACACCGACTCCTCCAGGATCGACTTCCACTCGGCGTTGCCGACGACCTTCTTCTGATGTACCCGCTTGCCGATGTTCGCCGGGTTCAGCAGGATCCGTCGCAGCGCCGGCGGCTGCCACCCGTTCTTCGCGCCGCGGGCCGGCGGGATGCCGCGCGCCCGGAAGTCGGCGCAGATGGACCGCAGCGCCTCGCCCGCCAGCACCCGCTCGGCAGCCTCCCGGACCACCTTCGCCGTTTTGGCGTCCGGCACCTGCCCCACCATGAACCCGGTCGCCGGGTCGTACCGGCGCCTGTAGCCGTACGGGATCAGGCCGGTCGGCGCGCCGCGCTCCGCGGACAGCCGCTTGGTCCGCATCGCCCGGTCGGAGATCCGGTCGGCCTCGAACTCGTCTTGGACCGCATCCATCGCCGAACGCTTGCGGTCCGACGGCTTCGACATGTCGTAGACGTCGCCGTTGTAGCACAGCAGCACGTGGCACTCCACGCACAACTCGCGCAGGTGTGCGTACGCCACCAGGTCGCGGTTGCCGCGGGAGGAGTCCCAGAAAACGACGACGTCGCACTCGCCGCGCCTGATGCCCTCGACCATCGCCTCGTAGTCCGGGCGCGACTTCCTGGCCCGCCGGGACGCGGAGAGGTCCGGGTCCTCGAAGGCGCCGGCGACGATCCAGCCGTTGTCGGCACACGTCCGCCGGTTCTCGGTCTCCTGGTCGCGGGTGGAGGTGCGGCGCTTGTGCCGGTCGGAGGAGGTGCGGCTGTAGATGAACGCCCTCAGTGCCCTGATCTCGTGGGTCTCGAGGGCCTGGGCGACCAGTGACGGCCGCCTGGCTTTCGGCTGTGTCGGCATAGCATCGCAGTATAGTACCTATCGCTACAGCCAGAGCTAAGCCAATCGTTAGTCATATATTAAGACCATGGGTCGAACGGTACTGGTAGGCCCGCTTCGGGCACCATTCCGCGCCCCATCAAGCGGCCCTATACGTCTCCGGGCACGCAAAAAGACGCCGCCCTCCCGAAGGAGAGCGGCGTCGATGCGTGAGCGATCACGCGAGCCGATCAGAACCCTACACGGCCGGCCTCACCGCAGCCGTCAACGACGGCTGGCAGCCCAATGTCGTGTAACCGTTGCGCAGCACCTGGATCGCGTTGTTCGCCCGCAGCTTCTGCGCGGGCGTCAGCCCGGCCGTGCGCGTCGGGTCCGACGCGATCGCCACCAGCGCCCCATACAGCGGACACAGCACCTGCGTGCGAGTCTGCACCTGCTGCTGCGCGGTCACATAGTTCTGCGCCAGCGACCTCTCGATGCGCTGATTGGCGACGGCCTGTGCGCGCAGCAGGAACGCGTCCGTCACCGCCAGGGCGAGAACCAGCACCAGGACCGCACCGAGCACGCGGTTCACGGCCCGGGTGCGCCGGACCGCCCCCGCCAGGTTCCCGACCTCCGCGATCAGCGCCGCCGCGGTCTCGTCGGTGACCGCGCCCGGCTCAGGAAGGCCGCTGGCTGTCGTCATCGTCACCACCCCGCACCCGCCGGGCCGCGTCGTCGGCGACGAGTTTCCACAGCGCGACCTTCCCGGACAGGTCCCGGGAGAACCTTTCCAGGCGCCGTATGACGTCGTTGACCTGCTGCTGTACCTCGGCGACCTCGGTGACGAACTCGCCGTGCACCTCGGCCACCCCGGGGTGGCGCCTGCGGTGGAAGATCGTCATGGCGCTGCTCCTCGGCGGTAGGCCGCCAGCTCGGTCTCCCGGGCCGCCAGTTCCTGCCGCATCCGCTCGGTCTCGGACGCCGCCTTCTCCAGGCTGCGCACCAGCTCCTCGCGCTCGACCGTGGCCTGAGAGGTCATTTGCGCCAGCGACTGTGCCAGAGATAGCACCACCCCCTCGGCCTCGTGGAGTTGGGTCTGCAGGACGGCGGCTTTCGCCTCGAACTCCTTGGCGGCGGCTTTCACCGGCTCCAGCAGTGCCAGTGACGTCTCGGTCAGGGATCGGGCGGTGCTGATGGCCTGCTGGTCCCCGGAGGCGCGCAGCTGGCTGCGTTCGTTCCGGTAGTGCAGGAACGACGCGCCGCTGGACAGCACTGCGCCGGCAACGGCTGCGGAGGCCGCGATGACCGCCTGTGCCAGCGCGGGCCCGGCGGTCATGCCCGCAGCCGGCGCCGCACCGTGGCGATGATGAAGTTGCCGCGGGCCATGGTCACCGGCGCCAGGTTGATCTCGACGGCGACGGTGCCGCCGTCCTTGCGGAGCAGCCGCAGGTCCAGGGCGGCGCCCATCGGCCGGGGGTGCGGCTGGAGGAGGTAGTCGCGGCGGTGGGCCAGGTGGGCGTCGCGCAATGTCGCGGGGACGAGGGTTTCCACGGGCTGGTGCAGCAGGTCGCTGCCGGCCCATCCGGTGAGGAACAGGGCGGCGTCGTTGACGTAGCGGATGAGGCCGTCGGCGTCGACGACGACGATGCCGTCGGGGTTGAATCGGACGATGAGGCCGGCGAGTTCGGCTCCGAGGATGACGTCGTCGGCGGCCACGCTTCCCCCTGCCATTCCGGTGCTTTCGGGGGCTGGTTCAGCCGTTCGCGGTGTCGGCGGACAGGTGGTGCAGGACGGCGGCGGCGATGACGTCGGGGGTGGACCCGGCGCTCTGGTGCTCGGCGATCAGCGCGGCCAGGGCGTTCAGGTCGATGGCCGGCGCTGCGGCCACGGCGGCGGCGATGACGTCGAGCTTGGCGGACAGCGCCGCGATCCCGTCGCGGGCCTGCCCTGCCGCCTGCCCTGCCGCGGCTGCGGCGTCCCGAGCCTCGGCGGAGTGCAGCGCGGCGGCCCGGGATCCGGCGTCGCTCCAGATGAGGGCGGTGTCGTTGTCGAACGACGTGTTCGCCGGGAACTCGCCGGCGATCTCAGGCCATTTGGTGCCGATGCTGGCCGGGATGGTGCCCACGGTGTCTCCCTGTGTCGGTGGAGCCGGGATGGGGGGTGCGGGGGAGCCGAGGAACGCGGCGAGTTGGGCGATGGTGAGGCGACAGGCGTTCATATCGCCGACGGCCTGGCCGCCCTCGACGGCCCTGTCGGTGAACTGCCACAGGAGCGGTGTCACGCCGCCGTAGGGTGCCCAGCCGGGCCCGGTGTCGCCGCCGTCTGCGGCGTAGCCCACCACCGGGTCGGCGATCGTGGGGTTCGGGTACGCCGACGACACCAGGCCGATCTTGCGGTCCGTGAGTCCGGCCAGGGACGGCGAGCCGATGCTCGACCAGTGCCAGCGGGGGGCGTACGCCAGCTTGGGCCGCAGCCCGTGCCGGACCAGGGCGTCGGCGACCGCGAGCAGTTGCGACAGCGGCGGCTTGTACGTGCCCTCGGGCTCCCAGTCGAGCATCACCGGCAGGCTCTTGTCGACGATGTTCGCGAGCAGGTGCGCGGCCTGGGCGTCGGGATTCTCGGCGGTGACGAAATGGTACGGGATGGCGATCTTGCCGGTGGCCTTGGCCTGGGCCAGCCACCGGTCGTAGTAGGCGTCCGAGTAGTACGTCCCCTCGGTCGCCTTGAGCAGCACGAACGGCGCGGGCAGCGCGCCGATGTTGATGCCGCCCTGAAACGAGGAGACATCGGGACCGAAGATCGTCAACTATCCGTCCCCATCCATGTCGGAGGTCTTGTCGCCGCGGTGCAGCAGCCTTCGCGCGCGACCCTCGCCGGCCGCCTGCTCGGCGTGCGCGTCGGCGATGTGATCGGCGGTGATCTGGCCCGGGACCGCGGGATGGTGGACGCGGCAGACGCGGAAGGGCGTACCCGCCACCGGATGCGTTCCCGGCCGCCAGCAGAACCGCGGCGAGTCGACATGGCAGGTATGCCGCTTGTAGTGGGCCACCAGTGCGCCGAGGATCGCGAACTCGCCGATGTCGGAGCCGAACCCCGACCATGCGAGGTAGGCGTTCCCGGAGGCGTTGTCGATGCCCAGGAAGTGCCAGAGCCAGGTCACTTCGGAGCCTTCGCCGCCGCAGTCAGGATGTGCTGGTGAATCAGGTCCAGTCGGGACCGGGCCTCGGCGGCGACCTGCGCGTCCCGGATGATGATCGCCGCGTTGTCCTGCAATGCCTCGCCGGAGTTGGACCAGTTCGTCGATCCGGTTAGCACGTCCACCCCGTCGATGATTGCCATTTTCAGGTGCATGATCGCTCCCCTCTCGGAGCGGCCGATTGCGATCGAGTTCGACGGGAACGCCTGCTTGGCCAGCAGTCCGCGCTCATGCGCGCCGGATGCCTGCGTCTTGTCGAGCGTCAGCTGCACATAGCAGTGCTCAGCGTCGAGCTTCTCGTGGAGCACCGCGGCAAGTTCGTCGTCGTCGAACCCGAACATCGCCAGCACCAGCGAACGCTGGGCCGAGCCGATGAGGTCCACGAGCGTGCCGTGGACGTCGTCGATCGGGCTGTAAAAGGTGCGCACGCCGCCCGGATATCCGGGCGGGAAGCCGCCGGCCTTGTGCTTGTCGAGGGCGTCCAGGTCAGACAGCGGCATGGTTTCCACCCGTCTTCGTGCTTTGGGAAGCTTTCACGGGCCGCCGCCGGACGGCATCAGCACCTGTGACAGCACGACCGCCAGCGTCACCACCGCGAGCACCCCATACGTCTCGGCCGCGGCGCGCTTCCAGCCGCGCCGCCCGGCCCGCGCCCATGTGATCAGCCCGGCACACACGACGAACACGGCCACCGACGCCCAGACGGCCGCAGCACCGGACAGCCATGCGTACGGCAACGCCGGCAGCACCCCGCCCCCGCCGGTCGCCAGACCGATCACCGCCGAGGCCTGGAATCCGGTCGCGGACTCCGACAGCCACTCCCCGGCAGCCATACCCACGCACTCGGCGGCGGCCAGTGCCACCGCGGTGCGCACCACCAGTTCGGGATGCCCGGCCAGCGACAGGATCGCACCGAGCGCGCACGTCAGGCCGTCTGCGGCGCCGAACACCGCCGGGCGCAGCCATGTCGCAACGGACGGCACGGATCAGCCCCAGCCGTAGATGCTCAGCGACGATGCGGCGATCAGGTTGCCCGAGTTCGCCAGCAGCGTGACCGCAGTGATCACGGCCGTCGACAGCCACATCCCGCCGTAGGAGCCGGAGTAGGTGTTCGTGGCGGTTGTGGCGGCGATCGAGGTACCGGAGACCGGTTTGAAGACCGCCGAGGCGATGTTCGCCGCCGAGAAGTTCCCGGTGCCGAAATAGTTCGCCGTCGTCCCGGACGCGCCCGGCGCCGAGCCGACCTGGAGGAGGCTTGTCGCGCCGCCGCCGTCCGCGCCGCCAGCCGAGGTGTTGTTCGCCTGGGAGTTCTGCCAGACGTAGTTGTTCCCGGAGTCGCCGTTGAGCCGGAGGTTGATGCTCACGGCTCCGGCCGCGGCATCGCTGCGGGCGGACCACACGGCCTGGAGGTGGTTGAACCCGGTCGGGATGCCGATCGTGATCGCCGCAGCAGGTCCGGTGAGGATCGTGCTGCCGATCAGTTGCGGCATGTTCGCGTTGAACGTCGCGGCCTGCGCCCGCTGACCTGCGGTGAACGGCAACCTGGCCCCCTTAGAGACTGAGGATCATGGGCTGCCACAGCCTCACGTCGTTGAACGGGGTCTGGGGTTTCACGACGCCGTTCACGGACCTGACCACGGTGAACGTCTGCGGGGACCCGCTGCCGGTGATGTTCGTGACGGTCATGCGCTCCCCGGCGACGTCGATGTCGAACGGGAAGTCGCCGGCCGATGTGGTCCACAGCGGGGACGCGGGCTGCGAGCCGCTCGTGGCAACCAGTAGGGCCGTGTCGGTCGGGCCGTAGTTCCCGTTGATGATCGAGCCGTCGGTGTCCAGGCGCCCGAGCACCGGATCGTCGAGGATCCCGATGTGGTAGCCGTCTTCCGGGGAGGCATTCAAGACCATGTCGTGCTCGTAGACGCCGAGCGTCGCGGTGCTGCCCTGGACGAGTTGCGACACCGGGTCCGGCGGCAGCGTTGCCGACGGATCCGAGACCACGACCCGCTGCCCGATGTCCAAGTTCAGTGCCTGGATCAGCAGCGGCAGGTTCGAGGTGAACGTGGGGTGCCTCAGATTGAGGCTGATCGTCGGGTACCGCGGCTCGTCGACCGTCCCCATGTGGACGCGCCATCCGGCCTGGTCGGCGCACTGGGCGTCGGTGCCCAATGACAGGGACGGTGTGGCCGGGTAGTCGCCCACGCCGTTCGGGGGTGCCTGCGTCGATAGGCGCCCGGATGCCAGCGTCTGCCGCGAGGAGCTGCCGTTGACGCGCGTCACGGTGACGTCGTTGCGGGTGTAGGTGTCGTCGTCCACCGGCTGGAGCGGCCCGGACAGTTGGTGCTGCCCGTAGTCCAGGGTCAGCGCCGGGGCCTGGTTGTACAGCGTCAAGCGTCTGGCCAGGACGAGTTCGGCCTGGTCCCGCGCCTCATACATGATGCCCGTGTCGGTGTCGAGCGCTTCCTGTATCAGCGTCAAAAACGGGTTCGGCAGCTGGTAGCCCATCGTGACCAGGTCGTCATTGAAGGGGTTGGACAGCAGTGCCGGGTTTGTCTGCGTCTGCTCGACGTAGAGATTGACGAACCGGGACGTCGCGGACTGACCCAGCCATGCGTTCAGTTGCTGGCTCATGTTGGCCGGGTCATCCCAGACGCTCTGATAGGAGATGTGGCCAACGACTGTGCCGTCCATGTGGCCGTCGGGGTTGATGACTATCTGGTAGGCGGGGCCGATGGTCGCCGAGGTGAGGGTTCCCCCGAAGCCGACGACCCCTGCGGCCCCGACCGTCAGCGTGTTCGTGCCCCAGGCGACGTTGCCGCCGGACGTCTGCATCTCCATGGATACGCGGAGCAGTTTGCCGTCGACGGCGAATGTCACATAGTTCGACGTGAACAGCTGGCTGCCGCTGGCACTGTAGCCGGTGAGTTGCAGGGATCCGTTGTCGGCGATGCCGTACTGGAGATCGAGCCTGGCAACCGTTCCCGCGGTGTAGATCCGCGCCAGGACGGCCGTGTCGAAATCACCGGTGGCCGGGACTGCCAGCAGGAACCGCAGGATGTTGCCCTGGTTGGCGATGGACCCGGTCGGGATCGCCCCCAGCCATGTGCTGCCCGCGAGTTGCGGCAGCGACTGAGAGCACAGGAACGAGGAGTCGGACGAGAGTTTGGTCGCGAACTGGCTCGAGATCGTCATCGGCTGGGCGACGGCGTTGCCGGGCAGTGCTCCGGGCACTATTCCCGACGCGAGGGATGTCGATGACGCCCCGTCCTCGCACGGCCAGTAGGCCAGGATGTTCGGGATGCTCTGGGCCAGGTTGATTTCCCTGAACATTGCGCTCAGTGACGGCGGGGTGCCCTGGCTGAGGCGGCGCAGCATCCCGGCCGCTTGGATTTGTACGTAGACGTCCCGGCCGGAGATGTCGGTGGTTTGCGGCCATGCCGGGACTTCGCCGTAGAACCGGTAGTACGGCAGGTCGCTGCCGGTGATCTTCCGGCTGACGCGGATCGGGGTGTTCCGTCCGATGTACGGGTAGTACGGGCCGGTGGGGTTGGTCGGCGTGAACTGGCCCATCCGGTTGTTCAGTGTCAGCGAGCAGGTCTGCGGCTGTGCTGTTGATGTTTCGTCGGGGCGTCCGCGACTGATTTTGATTTTGTCGCGGTAGTAGACGAAGCCGGTGATGTCCGTCCAGGTGACGCCGTTCGGGTCCAGCATGATTTCGACCTTGGCGCCGATCGGGCCCAGCGGCCCCGGATCGAACGGGTTGCCGGCCGGGAACGGTGTCGCCGGCCGCCCGAACGCCCAGTGCAGCGGTCTGCGGAGAGCGGCTACCAGCGGCGCGACGGCCATGTGCTACCCCAGTTCTTTGAACACGATCCAGCACTGGAACAGCGGCGATGTCGACGTGAACGTCGTGCGCACCCTCAGGAAGCTGTTGATCGGGACGATCGGCCGTTCCTCGTCCGGCATGAACTGGTAGCTGTAGGTCAGGTCGTCGTTGCCTGCCGCGATGCCCAGTTGCTGGGAGTCGAAGACGCGGGTCGCGGTGGTGCTGCCCTCGACGGTCGCCGTGTAGCCGGTCGCGAAGCCGCCCAGGGTGAGCAGTGACGGCGGCGCGTTGGGGTCCAGGGCGATGATCCCGGACGCGACGTGTGCGGCGACGGACGCCGCGACGTTCGCCTGCAGCAGCTCGACGGTGCTCACGCCGGGAGGCGTGAGGCTGAGCGAGAAGCCCCAGGAGATGACCTGGATCTGTCTCGTGCTCGGGGTGGCGAGCTGGAGCATGGTCTTGGTGCCGTTGGCGGTTGCCACGCCCGCCATGGGACCCGTTGTCGGCGCGGCGGCGTTCCATACCTTGAAGCTCAATGTATTTACTCCTTCGCGGCGCTTCGGAGCCATAGGGCATGCCAAAGGCGCCGCGTCATGACGGCGCCGGCGTTGTGTTGCGTTAGAAGCTCTGGCCGAGGGCCTTCTGGACGGCGTTGGGCCCGGACCCCGCGCGGATGCGGATGTTCTTGCGGATCCAGGCCATGAGCTCGTCGCCGCCCTGGCCGCCGACCCACTCGATCTGGAGTGGTCCGTTGCCGCCGGATCCCGCACCGGTTGCGAGCATGGAGGCGGTGTTGGCGTGCGGCATCACGATCGAGCCGTTGGGTAGCCGTGTCGCCTCGATACCGCGCTCGCCGATGATCGCCGACAGACCGCCGACGATGCCGCCGACCGCCTTCCACTGCGGGATGTCGGGGATCTGCCCGATCGCGGGCGCCCCGGCCCATGACCAGATGTCGGACACCGCATGCGACATGCCGTTGATCTTGTGCGACACCCAGTTGACGCCGTCGATGATGCCGTCCACCGCAGCCTTGAAGACGGCGGCGACCACGCCGCCGATATCGCCCAGCCCTTTGGTCACCCAGTCCCACAGGTGAAGCCCGTACTTCGCCAGGTTCCCCGGCAGCCCCGCGAAAAAGCCCTCGATCTTCCCGAAACCGATGACGATCTGATTCCACAGCCAGTCCAGGCCGCTCGCGATGCCGTGCCAGACGCCGTCGATGAAGTGCCAGATGTCGAAGAACCAGTTGTGGAAATCGGTGATCATCCCGTGCAGGAAGTTGCGGAACCCGGCGAAGTGCTCCCAGCAGTAAATCAGGCCGATGACCAGGGCGGCGATGGCGGTGATCAGCAGGCCGATCGGGTTAGAGATCAGCTCTGCGTCAAGAATGGCCTGAACGATGTTCCACGCCTTTATCGCGGTGACGACCAGGAGGATGCCACCCGCCAGGAATGTCATCGCAGTGTGGTTGTCGGTAAGGAATTTCGACAGACTCTGGAGCAGCGGCGTGGCGATCTTCAGGACGCCGACGAGCCCGGTCGCGAGCAGCGTGACCAGCGGACCGAGAACCTGGAACAGCGAACCCACCGCCTGGGCCGCCGCCTGGAGTGCCGCGGCAACAGCCGGAGACGCCAGCACCTGGAACGCGGGACCCAGGGCGCCGGACAGCGAACCGGCCAGGGTCCCGATCGGCCCGAGCAGGTTCGACACGATCCCCAGAACGCCCTGCATGGTCTGCCCGGCCCCGGCGGCGTTCGTCGTGAGCCCGGCGAACAGCGCCGGGATCCCGCTGCCCATCAACGTCTGGAAACCGATGCCCAGGCCGGCCACGATCGGACCCGCAGCGGCAGCGGCCTTCGTGATCCCGGCGAACATGTTGACCAGACCGGACCCGAACTGGCCTGCGAAATTCGCACCGTCCTTCAGGACCGTCGTCATCTGCCCCTTGAACGCCGGGGACTCCATGAGCTTCCCGAAGGAGATCGCCAGGTCGCCGATCTTCATACCCATCGTCTGAATCGCCCCGTTGAACACCGGCATCATCGGCGACGCGTCCTTGAGCATGATCGTCAGACCGGGCAGCATCGACGTCTGCGCGGTGGCCGCCAACTCCTTCGCGCCGGCCTTCATGCTGATCAGCTGATTGACGAACGCCTGCCCGGCCGGGGTCAGCTTCGCCATGTCCTGCTGGAACTTGTTCGCCGCCGAAGACCCCGACGCGGCGGCAGCGGCGGCGGCGAGCTTCTGCTGCTCGTACGTGTCGCTGAGGTTCTGGACGGCCTTCTGGATCGCCTCGGCCGACGCCTGCTGCTGCTGTGCGGCGTTGCGCTGCGCCACCACCAGCGCGTGCTGCGCGTCCACCACGCCTTGCGCGGCCTGCGCCTGAGCCCTCGAAGCCGACACCACCGCTGTCGAGCCCGAGACGCCCTTCGCATTCGCGTCGTTCGCCGCGCCCTGCGCCTCCACCGCGTGCTGCTGGGCGTCGGTCAGATGCTGCTGGGCGTCGATGACCGCCTGGAGCGCCGCCTTCTTCTGGTCGTCCGTCGACAGCGAACTCGCCACCACCGCGGCCGTCGACAACTGCGCCTGCTTCAGCGCGATCTGCGCGTCCGCGACCCCGTTGGCCGCGTCGGCGGCCGAGTTGTTCAGGTCCGCCAGGACGTTGATGGCGTCTTTCCACGCCGTGTTCAGGTTCTCGGTGGCGACCTGCTCGGACTGCTGCGCCTGCGCCAGGTGCTCCTGCGCGGCGGCCACCGAGTCCGCACTGTTCTGCTGCTGGATCGCAGCCTGACGCTTGGCATCGGTGATCGCCTGTTCGGCGTTGCGGATCGCGACTGAGTTACTGAACGCGGTCGCCGCCAACTGCGCGGAGGACTGGCCGGTCGCCGTGGACTGCGCGCCGTAGTCCTGCAACGCCTTGATGACGCCGCCCAGACCCAGGGCCACCGTCGCCCCGCCGACCGCCACCGCGCCCATGATCGCGGGGATCGCGGCCAGCGCCGGCCCCAGGGTCAGCGCGGCCTGGGTGAGCAGCCCGACCTTGGAGTACAGGAACGAGAAGTTGTTGCCGCCGCTGTTCGCACCCTTGCCCGCGCCGTCGGCCTTCTTGCCCGCGCCATCGATGGCGTTGCCAGCGTTCTCGACACCGGCAGCAGCCTTCTCCGCATCAGTGGCGAACTGCCCCAGGGCGTTACGCCACCGGCCTGCGGAATCCTGCGTCAGACCGTTCCCCGAGTCGTCGGCGGCATGCACGGCGGCGTCGAACGCGGCGAGCTTCCCTAACGAGTCTCCGGTGTCGACCTTCACCGGAACGTCGACCTTCTCGCCGGCTCCGGCCGCCGCGACGTCGGCCTTGACCTTGGCCTTCAGCCCGGCGTCATCGGCCTCGACCGGGACGCGCACGGCATCTCCGGATGCAGAAGCCTCGCCCGGCTGCCTCCCGAAACGCTGGACGTCGCCACTCGCGGTCGATGAGGCCGACCCCTGTGCTGCGGCTCGGACCTTCTCGGCGATCGCCGCAACCTGCGCGGAGGCCTCATCGCGGACGATTACCCGGATTTCGATCTCGTTGGCCACCGCCGCCCCCCGCCGGGTACGAGGGCCGACAGGGCATTACGCAACCTCTGGCATCACATCCCGGGCTGACCCCCCGAAGGGTCCGCACGCCTGCCCAACGCCTCGATCTTGACCAACCGCAGCAGCATCGGATCCTCGGCCATCAGCGTCCGCAACGTGTAGCCGCTGAAACGCTCCAACATGCCGCAGATCAGCTCGGCCTGCTCTAGCTCGCGAGGCTTCCCGCCAACGGTTCCATCGGCATGAACAACGCATCCGGCGGCCGCCCACTGCTCGAGCTGTTCGACAAAGGGGGCGCGACGTCCCCCATGGCCTGCTGCCAGGCCTTGATGATCCGGACGACCAGCGGCAGTTCCTGCGCTTTGAGCCCTTCCAGGTCCGCCGGAACCGGGGTGCCGTCCTCGTCTTCGACGTTCCACGAGACAAGGTGCGCGGCGAGTTCCTCGAACTCGGCGGTGATCCGGCCCATCTCGGCTGCCGTCGGTGCGACGTCGACCCCTACGCGCTTGCCGATGGCGAGCAGGTCCCCGGCGTCGAACAGCGCGCCGAGTTTGGTTGCGCGCATCCGTACTTCCAGGCCCTCGTAGTCGGTGCCTTCGAACAGGAGGGTGTAGATCGTGGAGCGTGGAGTAAAGCCCATGATAGCTCAGCTCCAGGTAGGGACGGCGCCATCGGCCAAAACCGCAGGCACCGAGTAGGTGAACGCGCCACCGGTCGCGCGCGTCAGCGCGTAGTCCGTCAACAGGCAGTTCGGCGCCATGGTCTTGCCGGACACCACCAGCGTGACCAGCCGCGTCACCGACGTCGACGAGATCGTCTTGAAGACGTCATGGCTCATGTTCGCCGCCGGATTGAAGACGCCGGCGAACGTCGCGGAGAAGTCGGCCAGGAGCAGCAGGCGCTCGAACGCGGACTTGTCGATGCCCGTGATGTCCTGAACTGCCCGAGGTGTGGCGAATTGTAGGTTGGTGAAGTCGTTGCGAAGGGCTTGCTGGGCATTCGAGGCATCATCGATAGATGCCGTAGTCCAGCCCAAACCGGACGTCTTGGCCAAAGCGGACACCTTCTCTGGAATGCGAAACGCCACCCGCGAAAGCGGGTGGCGCGGTGGACGGGGACGAAGGGAGCGCGGCTATGTCAGCCGCGCTCGACGAGGGTGGCGATTCGGTCCTGGTTGTTCGCGAAGTCGTCGGTCCAGTCGTCGGCATTCGCGTGCAGCAGCGGCTCGCGGCCAGTCGGGTTGCCGCGCCAATCGCCGCCGCGCACGATGAACAGTTCCGGGCGGTCCAGTCGGGTCTTGTGCGGCTCGAAGCACGCCTGGCCGGCATCGAACGTGAACACCGTCAGCCCGTCCGGCATCAACTCTTCGGTGTGCCTCCGGCTGCGGTCGTGCCGGATGTAGTACGCCTGGGCCTGCCCGAGGTCGGTGGCCTCGTTGATTTTGGTGCGCCAGCCGTTGATGCGATTGGGGCAGTCGACTTCGTCGCAGGTGGCGTCCCGCCAGTGCGACTGCACGGGCGCGGCGATCTGATATGTCTGGAAGACCGCCGGCGACGCCTGCGGGACGATCCGCATGCCTTGCTCGGTCTGGACTGTCTGCGTCATTTAAAAGGCCTGATTCGCGATCGGATTCCGGACCACGACCACGGCGAACGTCGCCGACGTGAACCCGCCGGACGTGGTGGTGACCGCGCGCAGGTAGCGGCGGACGGTGGCGGCGTTCGATGTGGCGATGCGCTGCGTCGTGTGCGCCGCCGTGGTGGCGGCGAACGAGGCGCCGGTGACGTTCGCGAACGAGGCGTTGTCCGCCGAGTCCTGGACCGTCACCGTCACGTCGGTGCCCGTGAACGCCGTCACCTGCAGATAGGCCTGGAGTCCGAACGCGGACGACGCCAAGCCGTCGATCGAGGTCCCGTTGGTGGCTGCGGTGTCGGTGCGCAACCCGGCCGTCAGGGAGTTGCCCCACTCCAGGCCGTAGCCGTTGGCGTCGGCAGTGATGGCGAACGTCAGCATGCCGCCGGTGGCGCGGGTCGGGTTGTAGTCGAGTTGTTTCGCGACCATGCACGCTCCGGGCGTGCCGAGCGTCGTGCGGTGCAGGTACATGCAGTGCTGGTCGGCGGTGGGGAGCGCCGACAGGACGGCGTGCTCCTGGCCCGAGGCCGTGTTGAAAAACGTGGTGTAGGTGATCTGGCCGTCGCGCAGTCCGCCGATGCGTTCGAAAGCCAACTTGTTGATGCCGGTGACGTCAAGGACCGCGACGGATCCGGAGATTTTCGACAGGGATCCGGTGTCGCCGGAAAGGTCGTAGCCGCCCACGAAAAATGCGGCGCCGAGCCCGCTGGACTTGGAAATGGCTGCTGCCCTGCCTCTCCTGTGTTGTCGCAGCGCGGTGGACGGGGGAGTAGAGAAGGGGTGTCGACTACTGGGCTTGCGGCCAGACGTCGGCGAGCAGGCACGGGATGGTGATCGTCATGCACCGGTAGGCGACGCCGCCGACGGACACGTAGCCGCCCTGCGCGGACAGGGCCGTGCCGGTCAGGCCGCCGAGCAGGTCTACGGTGACCAGTCCGCCGAACGTGAACCCGGCGCTGTAGGCGGTCATCAGCGCGTCGGTGGCCGCCGCGATCGTCTGCTCTAGGTTGTCTGTGGGTAGCCCGGTGGCGTTGAGATAGATCCGCGCCCACAGCGTCAGCACCGCCGAGGACTCGGCTAGGCCGGACCAGGCCGGCGTGGGCTTGATGCTGTCAGTCCACACGTCGGCGGTGAGGCCGTTGCCGGGCGCGGACAGTGCCTCGTGTGCCTGGACGGACTCGAAGAGTCCGGTGGTCACGAGGTGGTCGATGGCGGCCTGGATGACGGCGGTCGAGTTGAGTCCGGTCACGAGTTGGCCTCGCGCACGTACTTGTCGACGATCGGCGCCGTGATGCCGTCGGTGTCGCGGCGGACCATGTCGGCTGCCCGCTTGAGGCTGAAGTAGCCAGGAAAGCGGGTGACCGGGGAGTTGCGGGAGCCGATGCCTTCCAGCCAGGGCCCGTACGGCAGGTGACTCTCAGGCCAGCCGTCGTTGACGACGAGGTCCGGGTCTCGGCGGGCGATGTTCACGAACGACTGGTACTTGTCGGTCGGGTGCCGGAAGCTGGCATCCATGAGCGACTGCCAGGTGTCCTCGGCCGCTTTCGCAACCTCGGCCTGCGACTCGTCAACGAGCCTGCGCATCGCCTCTTCTGCGCGCCCATCAAACAGGGGGCCTGAGAACGTGACCTCGATATCGCTCATACCGTGCGCTTCCTGCCCTTGCGCCCGTACCGGTCGTAAGCCTGGGAGCGGATGTCGGCGAGGGCCTGCCCTGAGACCGGCCTGGCGTTGTCCGCCGACCCGACGGTGCGGGCGTACCCGGACAGTCCTTGCAGCAGGTTGTTCTCGGCCTCGGCCAGCGCATACTGCTCGACCAGCGACGGCGGGGTGAATCGGGCGATCGCCGCGGCACTGGAATGCGTCGCGGCCGTGGTACCGAGGGCGCCGCGGGTGACGGTCCAGGTGCGCAGGGCGTAGACCGTGGCCCCGGAGTGGGCGGCGAGGACGGTGCCGTCCCAGGCGCGCTTGACGGTGACGTTGTTGCCGGTGACGTCCACGGCCAGCATGCGCTCGGAGTCGAGCTGGAGCGTCTCGCCGGCGTGGATGGCGGCACCGCTGGTGACGGCCAGGGTGACGTCGTTGCCTGAGTTGGTGGAGACCCCGGATCCCTGCTGCGTCTGCCCGGTGGCGGCGGTGGCCTTGTCGGTGAGCAGCATCCGCTCGCCGTCGATGAGCAGGACGTCGCCGACGCCGGCTGCCGCGCCGTTGGTGACGGTGATCGTGGTGCCGACGGTGTCGGTGACCGCCGCGGCCAGTGCTCCGGCCGGTGCGGTGGCCAGATCGTAGCCGAAGGTCCCGGTGATGCTGATGTCCCGCTGCGGGGTGGGGCCGACGCCGAACGCGGAGGACGTGGACCGGTTGATCTCGACCCAGGTGAACGGGGGGCCGTCGTTGACGGGCTCGAAGAACAGGTTTGCCAGCGGGATCGTCTGGCCGCCGGTCTGGACGGCGTTCGGCGCGGTCGGGACTGCGGCGAGCTCCCATTTGTCGAAGTCGACCGTCCACGGGTACCTGTACTGGTAGTTCGGCCACGGCCAGAAGTGGGTGGCGTCCAGCGGGTAGAAGCGGCGGTGGAGTTTCCCCTCGACGGTGCGGGACGCGGCCTGGATGGCCCGGTCGATGTCGTCGTCGGACCGGGAGGTCATTTTGACGTCGAGGGCCTTTTTCACCGCCTCGCGCGTCACCGAGCAGGGTTCCGTGACGGCCACCGGGTCAGTCCAGGATCCAGATGTTCACGGTCGGCTTCACCGAGCCGTCGATCTGCCACCAGGCGCCCGGCGGGATCCGGATCGTGATGGGCGCGGTGAGCAGCCCGGACCAGACCGTCGTCATCGCCGGCGCAGAGCCACCGCCCATCAGGGCGCTCACCTGGACGTCAGTGACGGTGCCGCCGGAGAGAATCACGGTCGCCCACCGCCAGTACGCGTTGATCTGTGCGACTCCCAGCGTGTACGACGGCGTCGCGACAGGCCCAGACCCTTGCAGGTCGTTGATGATCTGCATGCCCGTCGGGTAGGTCGTGGAGATCGCGCCGTTCGCGCCGGACAGTCGAAGTTCGCCGAGTGCGGAGGATGACGCCAACCCGTCCGCGCCGCCCTCGTTGGCCTCCCGGATCTGGTTCGTGCCCTCGGTGTCCAGGCAGCCGCGGAACATCGGCCCGAGGCCGCCAGATCCGGGGCCGACAATGCTCATCTGGTAGGAGCAGCCCTCGACGGCGAGCTGTGGGGCGCTGACCGCATGCAGCGCGCCGACGCCGGTGCCTCCGTCGCCGAAGGTTCCGACGAGCCCGAGGCCGACCCAGCCGTACAGCAGCAGGCAGGTCTCCCCGAAGACGGTGTGCTCGGTGGCGAAGATGTCGTAGGTGTAGCCGCCCTGGCAGATGCTGCGGGTCACCGAGTTCATCGCGTTGTTGCCGTTGCCGGGCATCGTGATGCCGACGCTGTTGCCGTTGGCGAAGCCGGCCGGGGAGTTGTAGTCGCCGGCGGGGACGGTGCCGGCGGTTCCCCACGACATGTCCTCGAGGATCAGCCGGGAGCAGCCGTGGGCGCTGACCGCGTCGTAGGTGAGCCCGTAGGCCGAGTGGGTGGTCAGCAGGGACATGTTCTTGATGTGCAGGGTGACGTTGCTGTACTTCGGCAGCGGGCTGGCGACGACGCCGTAGCCGTTCGCGCCGGACGGCCCGGAGATCATCGCGGGGCGTCCATTGGCGGCCGCGTTGTTCTGCGCGGTCAGTGATGCGAAGACGCCGAAGGACACCCATGTGGATGCGGTCATCGCCGGGACCGTCTGGTTCCAGTAGCGGGTCTTGGCCCCGGATTCGATGCCGACGATCTGGCAGGTGACGCCCTGGCCGGTCTCGGACGCGATGGGGACTGTGAGTTGTCCGTTGCCCAGCGTGGCGCCTCCGGTGACCAGCGGGCCGGCGACGGCGTAGAACGCGCCGGACCCGGGCGGCGACGCCACCTGGTACACCGGCTGTGCGGCGACGTTCGGCGCGGTGAAGTTGGTGGCGAACTGGTGTCCTGCGTTGATTGCCTTCTGGATCGCGACCGTGTCGTCGGTGGCCCACAGAACAATGCCGCCGGACGACACGGCGGTGCCCGCAGCCGCGGTCAGCGTCACCTGCGACGGGCTGACGTAAGTGGCGATGGTCGTCGCCAGGGTGGTGATGCCGGTGGCTGCGGCGTGCAGCACCAGGACGGCCTTGCCGGCGTCGGTCGGCACGAACGGCTTCGACGTGGCGCACGTCAGCGTGTGGCCGGACAAGGCGATCGCCCCGTCGGTGACGACCTGCCCGTCACCGACGGCACCGTAGGCGCGGATGTCGAACACCCAGCCGCCGGCGTTCAGGACGCTGAACCACTGCGTCGCGGTCTTGGCGGTGGCGACCTGCGCCTGCCCGACCAGCGGCACACCGTTGGCCTTGACCCCGTTGGAGCTGATGTTGCCGTTGACCAGGAGGTCGCCGCCGAGGGCCAGGGCCGGGAAGGCGCTCCCGGGGGCCTGGTTGATCTGGGCGGCGGGCATGTTCGGGTTGCGGCTGTTGATGTCCAGTCGTTCGCCGGTGAGGCTCATGGCATTTACCCCTCTCGGTCGTCAGGCTTCAAGGGGTGGGGTTCGCACTAAAGGATCTGTGGCCTGACCCAATCGCGAGGCCATGACCAGCCGTCGTATCGACAGAAGGTTGATACCTCGGCTGATTGCGGACCCGGGATCAGCGGCTCGCCGCAGTGCGGACAGGCTAGCGGCGGGTTCGACGCCCAGTACTCGAACTCGACGTGCCCCTGCCTAAGGATGTCCAGGTATTGGTACCAGGAGACGGAGACCACCCCCTCGCGGTACGCGCTTAGACCTGCCGGTTACGCCTTGGCCGGGGCAGCCTTGGCGGTCTTCTTGGCGGCCTTGGGCGCCGCCACTGCGGCTGTCGGTGCGGGCTCGACGACGGATGCGTCATGCCCGGGTTCCGGCTCAACCGGGATCGACTCCTCGGCCTTGACCGGGACTGATTCCTCGACGACTGCGGGCACCTCGTCGTGCACCGCATCCTCGACCGCTGCCGACTCGCTCTCGACGGGTTCGCCGAGTGCGTTCGACGGACCGCCCTCCACGCTGATCTTCGGCACGCCCTTTGCCTCCCTCTCGGCCTCGATGACTTCCTCGGGTACCGCGTACATCTCCGACACCGCCCGGCACTGCGGGCACCGCAGCAGCCCCACCGCGAACTTGGTGGAGCAGCTGCGGCATTGCATCCATGCCATCAGGCCGCGACCACGGTGGCGCCGTTGTCCAGCGGCACGTAGATCAGGTCCCACTTCACGCTGCCGGTGTTCGTCGCCGACGTCGTGATGTCGATGGAGCCGATCGGCACCACCCAGGACGCCAGGGCCGTGAGGATCCCGCCGGCGTTGCCCGTGACCATCGCGGTCGCGGCTGCGGCCGGAAGTCCCAGCTTCCCGCCGACTTCCAGGGCGGAGATCGACGACGAGGCTGCGCACAGGTCCACGGCGGTGCCCGTCGTGGGGGTGGAGGTGACCTTCACCGTGCAGGCCTGCGTCTGGATGACGGTGGTGACCTCGCCGACGAGGTACCTCACCAGGATCCGTCCGCCGGTGACGGTGAAGATGTGTCCAAGCGTTGTTGCGGGCAGCGTCGCGGTGGCGCGGGACACCATGACGCCCGCGTCGATCAGCCGCAGCGCGCTGTTCTGGATCAGGGTCGTCACGGCTCAGACCCCCAGGATCGCGAGGTTCGCCGGACCGCGCTGTGCTGTCAGGTCGTGCAGGATCGCCGTCACGAGACCCGCGGAACTGGCCGTCACCTTCAGGTATGCCTTCGGATCGGCCAACTGGATGCCGAAGACCTCGAACGCGACCGTGCCGGAGCTGATGACGACTGCGTTGGACGCGGCCTGCGACGCCTTCACCCACGTCGCGGTGCCGTTGGTCGAGGTGTTCGTGTAGACGTGAGTGATGATGTTGCCGGGGGTCGCGTACGACCCGGCGAACGTGCTCGCGACGGTCAGGGTGAACGTGTCGTTGCCGGTGCAGACGAACGTGCATCCGGTCGCCTGCTTCAGGCTGAAGCCCGCTCCTGCGGCGATCGGGATGACGTTGTAGGCGCGGCCGAGGCCTTCCATTGCCATGGTGGTGCCTTCCTGGCTGGTGACTTGGCCCCAGGGCGCCGCTGCCGGGGTTGCCTTTTCGGCGCCCGGGATGTGAAGGCCGGGCGCCTACGGGTCGTGCGGGGTGTTGCGGAAAATCAGAAAGACCCCGCTCGGAATCGAGGAGGTCTTCGGGATGTGCCGTGCTGTTCAGTTGTGGCCGATGCGGACGGTTGGGCTACGTCACAGGTCAGCGGCTCGCCAGCTGAACGAAGGGACTGAGTGCATTTGACCCGTTTTTGGGTGTAATCGATGACTTCAGCCAGGGGGATCCATCGAGACGCTCGATGATCCGGAAGACGGTCTTGTCGCTCGCGAACTTGAAGTGCGGCGAACTCGTGGACTGCATCATCTGCCGGTCGCCGATGAGGTAGTACGACAGGTCCACGAACGAGATGTCGCCGGTCGTCCCGAGCGCCGGAGTCTTCTCCGTGAAGATCACCGGACGGCCGAGGATGCTCACCGGCGGCACCGCCGAGCCGGGCTGCTGGAGGTTGCCGAGCCACACTGCGGAACCGCCGGTGCCGACCGACAGTGCCATGGTGGCCAGCTGGGGGAAACTGTCGATCGAGGCGATCCACACGGCGTTCTGCAACGCGGTGGGGAGCATCCGGGCGTACATCTTGACGATGTTCTCCCAGACGATCGTGCCGGCGGGCTGCCCGGCCTCGGCCGCGACCTGAACGGAAGCGGGGCAGTTGACGAACCCTACGGGCTCACCGACGCCGGTGCCGGTCATGAAGCCGATGTCCTCGTACCAGGCCAGGGCCTTCGGGAAGACGTCGTCGAAGAAGCTAGTGAAAGCCGGGGCGTCGGCCAGGAGCTCGTTCGGGATCTCGGCGTAGCCGGTCAGCTTCTTGGCATCCAGGACGACCCGGCCGAAAGACGCCTGCGACTCGACGAGGGCCGCGGCCTCTTCCGTCCAGTAGCAGATGATGCCACCGAACACACTGGACACGTTGCTCGTGCTGTCGATCATCGGGATCGGGACGCGCAGCGTCTCCATCGGGATGACCTGCGCCCGCGGCCGGACAACCGCCTCCTCCAGTGCAACCTGGAGCAGGTCCGAGCGCAGCGTCTCCGGGATCAGGAAACCGCCGTCGGCCGGCACCTCGCTGCCGAAGCTGTTCATAATGTCGGAGACCTTGGCGCGCTTGGCCGCCATATCCTTGTCGCGGTTCACGCGCATCTCGTCGAAGTGCGTGGCCTGGAAGAACTCCGCGGAGTCCTGGAACATGCCGTCCAGCGAGCGGCCGATGGCGCGCCGTCCGTTGAGTGCCTTCTGGGCGCTGGTGCGCCGGGTCTTGCCCTCGAGGTGGACGCGCGGCTGTGCGGCCGGTCCGGGGGACAGGTCCACCGGCGGGATGCCGGCCTTCTGGTCGGCGGCGTTGTTCTTCATGAACTCGGCGAACCCGAGTTGCACCATCTCGGCGAGCTCCGCCTTGATGTCGGGGTTCTTCTTGGCGTTGGCCGCCTGGAAGGAGCCGATGAACTCTCCGAGCTTGCCCTCCTTGAGCACGTCGGTCATGCGCTCGCCGGCGTGCATCCACTCCTCGAGTTCGGCCGAGGTCGTCGGGATGGCGGTGATCGTCACTGGATTGCCTCCTTCAAGGCCGCGGTCATGCTGGGGTCCCACGCGAAGCCGGGGCTGGTGTGGGTGTGGTTCTTGGAATCGCCGCTGCCGTCGTCGGACTTGGCGTCGTCGAGGTGTGCCTGGAGGTGCGACTTCACGCCGGGCTTGTCGCCGTCGGGGATGTCGGATCCGTCGAGGCGCGCCAGGCCGTTGCGGCAGGCCGGCGCGTTGGCCGGGCCGTCCTTCTTGGCGTGGTGCGGGAACTTGAACGCCGACTTCTTGTCGTCTTCGTCGTCGTCGCCCGCCGTATGGCTGGACGAGTCGGCGTCGGCGGACTGCCAGGCGTGGCAGTAGTGCAGGTCCGCGTATTCGGCCGGCATCGCGGCGACGGCGCCCGGTCCGTCCCAGGCCGTGTCGACGGTCGGTGTGTGGTGAACGGCGATGGCCTTGTTCAGCAGCGGCATCGTGTCCATGCCGAGCGGTGTGGGCGACCTGCCGTACTCCTTCTTGAAGCCGTCGCGCATGAGTGCGAGCAGTTCCTCGGCGACGCGCGCTGTGTCCATTCCGGCCTCAGCCCCCTCGTCGGTCGTGGTGGGAGCCGGGGCGACGGTCTGGCCCTGCGGCAGTTCGAGCCCTGGTTCGCCCTGGACTTCGGCCTCGGGAACGACGAAGCCCCGGTCGGATTCGGCCGGGGCTTCGACTTGCGGGGCAACAGGTTCAGGTGTTGGCGGGGGTGCCGGATCGGGCGCGGCGGGTTCGGCCGTGTTGCGCATGTTCTTCAGCCGGTCCGGGACGTTGTGGAAGACCGACAGGTCGAAGTGCGCGGCCATCCCGGGCATCGGCTGCCACTCGGACTCCTCGTCGGGGTCCGTGCCGGGCACTACCGATGTGGAGTCGGGCGCCCCGGATCCTGCGGCTGCGAGCCGGTCTGCGAGGCCCGCATCCACGGCTTCCTGGCCGATGTACCAGGTCTCGGCGAGCATCGCGGTGCGCCAGGTGTCGATGGGCTTGCCGGTGCGGTCGGCGTAGACGGAGGCGATGTTGTCGCTGACGCGGTCGAGGAGGTCGGCCTGTTCGCGCATGTCGGCGGCGTTGCCGACGCAGAAGCCGAAGCCGTCGTGGATCATCATGCTCGCGTTGCGGGCCATGACGATCTCGGTGCCGGCCATGGCGATGACGGAGGCGATCGAGGCGGCCAGCGAGTCGACGTAGGTGGTGACGTCGCCACGGCCGGACAGGTAGTTGAAGATCGCCAAACCGTCGAAGACCTCGCCGCCAGGGCTGTTGAGGTGTAGATCGATCGGCCCGGAGACTTCCTTGACGTCGTTGATGAAGTCCTGCGCCGTGACGCCGAACCATCCGATTTCGTCGTAGACCATCACTGACGTCCGGGGTGCGTCGGTGCCGGCCTGGTTCTTGACGATCCGGTACCAGTCGTTGCGCCCGGCCCTCAGGTTCGCGATGGTGCGGGTCGTCTTGAGCCGCGACATGTCCATCATACAGTCACCTCGCGATCCTGGTGCTCGTGCCCGTTGATGGGTGCCGCGTCCTGCGGTTCGATGAGTTCGACGAGGCGCCGCAGCATTGACAGCACCGTGCGGTCGGCCGAGTTCTCCGGCTCCTTGGTCGCCTCGTAGCGGGCGATGAGCGCGCCGCGGCAACGCTCGCCGCCTTCGCAGTCGATGTAGCCGGACGTCGGGTAAGCGGCAGAGGACTCGGCGACGGCGTCCGGGTCGTCGCTGTAGCCGAAGGAGTGGCCGTCAATGTCTTCACACGGCTGACATGTTGATCGATCCCTGATCTCGCTGGCCAAAAGCTCACACCGCGGCCCGTTGACGAACGTCCCGTGCCGGGCCTGGTTCTGTGCCGCCGCCAGCGCCCCGGCGAGGTGCGCCTTCGCGGTCGCCGGCGACAGCCCTTGCAGGAACACTTCGACGTGGTCGGCGACGGCCTGCGGGTCCGGCGTGGCCGCGCCGCCGGCGATCCGGGTTGCCTCGCGTCCGGCGGAGGTCGCGATCTCGTTGGCCATGAGCGACGCCGTCGACTCTGCGAGCGCGTCCAACTGTGAGGATGCGGGGGCGACGGGGACGACGCCCGTGGCGCCTTGCTTCTCCGCCTCCTTCGCCGCCTGCTTGGCTGCGACCTGACCGAACGCGAGCATCGCCGTCAGAATCAGCGCCTTGGCGGCCTCGTAGCTCACGACCATCGACCCGAGGCCGGCGATGGCACCTGCCGCGACGAGTTCCTTGATCTGCTGAACCAGTTGCTGCTGCTGGTCGGGGGTGATCTGCGCGGCGTAGTCGGCGGCGAGCTGGTCGGTGGCCTGCTGGTGCTGTGCGTCCATCTGCGACAGGTCGACGGCCGACGGGTCGTGGATCGGCTCGACAGCATTGGCCAGGGCGCGCATCGTGACGACCTCACGCGGCGCCCGGTTCTCGAGCGGGTTGTCGTCCTCGGCGGGTTCGCCGTCGGAATTGTCGCTCTGCTCGAGTTCGCCGATCCCCGGGCTGGGCGCGTCGGGCGGCTTCGGGGGTGCCGCGATTGCGGCCATGGCCATGTCGGGCAGCCCGACGACTTCGCACACGTCGGCCGGGTCAAACCCGGCGGTGATGAGTGCGGCGGCGGCGGTGGACTTGGCCAGGAGTTCGGCGTTGTCGGCCTCGCGGTCGTCCGGCAAGGGGTTTACGTAATCGAACTCGACGCCGTCGCCGGTGGACCCGAACATCGGCAGGTACCAGTTGTTGAGGGTGTCGCGGATCCGGTCCAGACGCGTGATGATCTTCCAGCGTCCGAAGACTTCCTCGGCGGTCTGCGCGTTCGCCCGGTTCACATCGTCGCTGCTGCCGAGCATCGACTTGTGGATGCCCCACGCCTCGCGCAGGATGTCCCGGGAGACGTTCAACAGGTTCGAGAAGTCCATGTCCCTGACGGACATCTGCGTCGGCGTCCAGGTGGCGCCGCCCTCGAGGACCGCGACCCGGTGCGCACGGGACACGCCCTGGTGGGCTTCACGCCAGCGGGAGGTCAACTGGTCGAACTCGACGTCGTCCATATTGTTCGGGACGGTGATAATGCCGCCGGGCGCGGCTCCGTTAATGAAGAAATTCCGGTTCCACTCGGAGCCGTACTTCATGGCATCAACGTTGACCAGAACCGACTGCACCGGCCCCAATCCCCGGTAGGGGTCCAGGGGGTTGGGGTATTTGGTGAGGATGACCTCTTCGGGCATCAGCGGCACGCGCTCGCCGGACGGCCCGGTGTACACGTATCCCTTGATGTAGGTCTTGGCGTCCGGGACCGGCTCCATGCGGTCTGGCCGCACCAGCCACAGGCCGGTAGGGAACGTGGCACGGGAGTCGCGGGTGACGACCCACCACTGCTCGCCGGTGAGCTCCATGTGCTGCTGCCCGGCCTCGCGGAACCCGGAGCCCATGGTGAACGCGTTGGGCCGGTTCCACACCTGCAGCGCCAGGTGCTGGAGCACCTCGGTGCGCTGATCGGATCCGCGGTCGCCGGTGGTGTAGCGGACGCGCCCGTCGGCCTTGGGCTTGCGGTACAGCCGCCACTCGGGGGCCGCGACGGCGCCGGCGAGCAGGGACACGATCTGGAAGACGGTGCCGCTGACGCCGAAGGTCCGCATGTAGACCTCGTTGTCCGTGCGTCCGGACAGCGCGGGGATGATGTACCGACCCGGTGCGGCATACGGGACGGGGGAGGCGTCGGAGTTCTTGCCGGTGGCCAGGGCGCTGATGGATCCGATCAGGGAGCGCACTTAAGCCTCCCGGAGCGCTGTCAGCATGGAGGCGTGATGATTCACGTGGGCTTGGAGCCCCGAACGGTCCCCTTCGTCGGCAGCGAGACCAGGGTTGTCCTGACCGGATACCAGATGGAGATCCGGAAGCCCGCCACCCGGTGGAGGGGGCTGAAGCGTTTCGAGGTGTGTCCGGTGTGCGGCCATGAGGCCCGGCGGGAGCGCCGCGGTTCGTCGGTACACAACTCGGGGATGGACGACCGCGCCCGCGCCCGGGAGGTCAGTCGGAGGTGAGCCACTCCAGGACCAGGATGGACGTGCCGGTGACCAGAAGTCCGACGCCGGTGGTGACCCGGTAGGCGGATGCGTCGACCAGGCCGAGCCCGGTAACGGTCAGGGCCGCGCGGCGTAGGTCCATGGCGCGGCTCGCGGCTGTGCGGCCGGCGTCGGCGACCTTTGTGCGCCAGCGGGACAGTTCGCGCCGTGCCGGGGTCCAGCGGGACTCGGACGGGCGGTGTGCGCCGAGGGTGGCAGTGGTCATCGCATGATCCTGATTCCTGGTCGGGCGCCAAGGTCGCGCTGCGCAACCATGTAGCGCATCGCGTCACAGCCGTGGTCGTTCTCCTTCACGGGCTGCTCCTTCGGACTCTTGCCGTTGCCCGTATCCCAGACATAGCCAGTGATCTCATCGGCCGTGCACAGTGGCTTCTTGGCCTCGACGAGTTCCGGATCCGATTCGACCAGCGCATCGCGCATGATGAACAACCGCGGCCGTCCGTCGGCTGCGGGGCGAAGCCGGGCCTGGACGGCTTGCAGGCCGTCGGTCACGGTCTTCTTCGCGGCGACCGTGGACATTCCGAACTCGCGCTCGAATACGGCGCGACCCTCGGCGTCGTGGTCGCAGATAATCGCGCGCGGCTTCGGTTCAATCCACTGACCCCTAGGTCCGACAACAAGCGCCTTGGCCTGCCGCGCGTGCTGATCCACGGTGCGCCGGGTGCAATACAACTCTCTGTACAGATACAGGCGCCCTTCGCCGTCCTCCGCCCACCACTGGATGCACTGCGGATTCACGAAACCGAAGTCGATCGTCATCCACCTCGTGAACTCCGGCGGAGGTATGAACGAGTCAACGAGGTGGACCGCAGGGTCCCACTGGTCGAAGATCAGTCCTTCAGCCGACACCCATAGCCCGCGTCGCAGTCGCTGATACCGAACCCCGGTGAGCGCGTCTAGCTTGCTGATGTATGAGGCGCCGACTGCGGTGAGTTCGCCGTTTTCGGCATAGAGGACGGGGTTGTCCTCATGGCGGGACTCGAAGAGTGTGGTCGTGCCGCGCGCGACGCGCTGGTTGAGCCAGTGCGTAGGCGTGTCGGGGTTGGTGTCCGCGAGGAGTTGCTGGAAGCTCCTGATCTTGCCGTTGCGGAGCCGTGTCGTGATCGATTCCCAGTCGTTCTCGGTGAGTTCGATCGCCTCTTGCACGTAAACGACGTCGTACTCGGAGCTCATGATCCGGGTCGCCCGGTCAAGCCCCCCGACGACGATGGTTGAGCCGTTGGAGTAGCGGTACGCTGCGGCTTCCTGTGGACTTCCTCCGTAGAACCGCAGGACGCCGGTGGCGATCGCCTCGACCGCGACGTGTTCGCGCCAAGTGACTAGGGCGGTGCTGCCGAGACTGGCGAGAGTTTTGCGAACGATGAGCCCGCGCATTCCGGGGTTCATCAAGGCCAACAGATGGATCTTTTCTAGCGCGGCGCGGGACTTGCCGGTCCCAGCAGGACCACTCAGGAGGATTTCAGGTGCCTGGCACTCCAGAATCTGTTTGGCCGCACCGCGAGGCACGTACCGGTGAAACCCCAGGTTGCTGGGCAATACCGGGGCCTCGCTTCAGGTAGGCGATGGCCGCTTCGAGGCGGCCCGGGTCGTCGGCGAAGAGACCAACGCCGCGGTTGCACATGTTGCACGGGAGCCCACGGACAACGCCCGTGGCGTGCTCGTGGTCGACGAAGAGTTTGCGGCCGTCCTTGTTCACGCCGCCGCAGATCGCGCAGACCCCATCCTGGGCAACGAGCATCCGCTCGTATTCGAGCACGGATATGCCGTAGGTCTTCTGGAGGACGCCGTTCTTCTGGCAGCTACGGCACCAGGAGCCGAGGCGGTCCCTCGTCTGGGGGTTGCTGTAGAACTGATCGGTGGGCTGCCACTCCCCGCACACGCTGCACGACTTACGGCCGTGCTCGTCGCGGGCCGTGGTGTCGGGCCGGTCGATCAGCGGGGCGAGTTCTCGGCCATGGAACTTTTGTAGATAGTGGGCCGGGCAAAGACCCGAGGTGCGGCCGGGGCGGTCGCAGCCATCGAAGGTGCACGGTTGCATTGCGGCCGTCTGGCGCGGGGTTGCAAGTGCGGTGTTACCGGTGCGCTTCCATCGGTCATAGTGCAGCGGACAGTACAGCCGCACAATTCGCAGCCGGCTGCATTCAGGGACGGTGCAGACCTGAGTCTTCGCTGGCGGTGCGTCTAGGTCGGCCAGCCCCGGATCGCCGTTCTTCTTCCAGCGCCGATAATGGGCATCGCACCAGCCGCGCGCGGTGTATGACCGTTCACATCCTTCGACGGTGCAGATGCGCTCAGTCATGAGGTCGCCTTCTTGAGGGGTGGTCTCCATGCCCCGGGGCCGTTACAGCGGTCGCCGGGGTCCCCTAATTCTATGTCAGCTTGCTCATATCTACGCCGACGATCTCATAGGTGACGCCGCCGGAGTGGCTGATCTTCTGCTCGGCGTAGAGGCCGAGGAGCTTCGCTTCTTCGTCGTCGAGTTTCACGAGGCGATCGACTGCCGCCAGCACTGGGGCGTCATCGAGGATCGGTTCGCCGTCGTCGTCTCGAACGACTCGCCCCTGCGAGACGGTGACGTGCTTGGCGGTCATGACTTCGACTACAGCTTCGCGCTGCATGTCAATGCGTCGCAGTTGCTCCGCCTTGCGGACTGCTGCGTTCTCGGCGTGGGCCTCGACGATCCCCGCCGGGATGTCGCGCATCGCGTTCTGGTAGTGCTTCCAGACGGCCCGGAGCGACAGCCCTATTTCGGCGCTGATCTCCCGGAACGTGAGCCCCTCATCCCTGAGGCGGACGATTTCGGCGCGGCGTTCGGCACTGATGTGCCGTTCGTTGTGCTGCTCGCCGCCGGCCACGTTTACCCCTCTGTGTTTACTGCTCTAGAGGGCCGTCCACGGTTGCATGCCGTCCCGTTTGGCGAGGTCGGCCGGGGTGACGGCGGCCGGTGCTTCGCGTCCGCAGTTCCAGTCGAGCCCTGCGGCTTCTCCGCATCGGGCGACGATCTGCGAGCAGATCATGGCGCGTTCATTGTCGGCACGGCGGGTGAGCCATCCCCATTGGATGCCGAGGGTGCGCAGTCCGAGCCGGACAATGTCGGTCCATCCGTAGGGGGTCCCGAGGAGTGTGACGGCTTCGGCGACGACGGCTTTCCGCTGTGCGTCCGACATCGCTTCGCCGGTGTTGTACAGGATTTCGCAGCCGTCGTAGTCGGCGAGTTCGGCCCAGCGTGCGCCGGAAGGTGCGGCTTCGATGATGCGCAGGTTGTCGCAGACGACGAACGCGTGGTCGTACTTCGATTTCGTGGCGGCGCGGATGAGCCAGGCGTAGAACCCGCCGGCCTTGACGACGCCGTAGCAGCCCGGTGGCGGCGCGAACCCGGTCGGTACGGCGTCCGCTGGGATGTCCATCAGCCCTCACGCCGGCAGGCGACGCTGAATCCGTGGTCGTAGGCGTATAGCACCTGGTAGTTGGTCCATCCGACATCGCCGTCATCGACGGACAGGGTGCCGTCCTCGAAGCTGACGCCGCGGAGTCCGGGATGCCGTAGGAGCGCGATGTCGATGGTGAACGCGTCCGGGACGTCGACGAGGCGGACGTTGCCGTTGACGTCCTGCTCGATGGTGAGCGGCCCGGGGTGGACTTGGTGGTCGCCGTCGCCGGGTTGTTCGCGCAGCCAGTTGAGGACGTCGTCGGCGAGGGTGTTCGCCGGAGCCGCCGTCGCGGGCGCCCCCGTCAGCGGACTGATGAACTGCGTGTCAGCCTCGGCCCAGGCGATGGAGTCCTGGCCGTATTCGCCGGCGAGTTCCGCCAGGTCGTGCTGGAGCCGCTTGGCGGTCTCGTGGCCGATCTCGAAGGCGATGCAGGCGTTCTGCCACGGGCTTGTTCCGGTGGACGTCCAGTCGCCGTAAACGCGGAGCGCATGCGTGCGGACGAGGGTGGTGAACCTGTCGTGGAACGCCGACCATCGGGCTTGGGTGAGCTTGTCGTCGGAGTTGCCGATGCTCGCGTAGACGGTGGACGTGTCGGCCATCAGGCGCGCTCGGGCCAGTGCCAGGTTCCGCCGGCCGGCGTGTGGCCGTCGCGCGGTTCGTCGTGCTTGCATGCGACGGATCCGGAGCCGTTGAAGAACATGCCGGTGGGGTTGCAGACGGTCAGCGCGAGCGCGTCGTCGTAGAGCCACTGCTCGAGGTTGCGGATGGGGCGTCCCTCACTGGCGCTGTAGCTGTCCGGCTTCGTCGTGTCGACGGTGACCCATGCGCCGACTTCGGCGACGATCGCGGCGCGGCAGACGCTCGCGTACTCGCCGTCCGGCGTCCCGAATGACGTGTAGTGGACGATGCGGCCGACGGTGGGGACCTGCTCCGCGGTCATGCGGTCGCTGCCTTCCGTCGGGGCTGCCCGTTGCGCCGGAGTCCCGCCTGGCGTCGCTCGGCCTCGGTCATCCCGCCGAGGTCGGGCCGTCCTGGTCCCGCGGTCACCCAGGCGCGTCCGCCGGTGCCGCTGGTGCGGACGGCGTGGGTGACGATGCCGTACTTGATGGGCGCCAGGTTGTTGAGGTCGGGGCGTTCGGCGGCGGCGCGTCCGGACAGGGTCACGGCTTCGCTCCCGCCGACGTCTCGACGGCCGCGGTCACGTCTGCGGCGACTTCGCCCGCGACGTGCCCGGCATCCTGCTCGGCTTCGGCGACCACCGGCGCGGCGGCGGTCTCGGCGTCGTGCGCGACCTGCTCGGCGTCGGCCTTCACCTCGGCTTCGACGGCGGGGACGTGTCCGGTGAGCCGGTCGAGGAGGGCGTGCAGTCGCGCGGAGGCTCCGGCCTCGAGCTTGTCGAACTCGACCCGGAGCTCTTCGATCACGGCCTTGTAGTCGCCGACGCTCATGCGGCGGGTGCGGGAGCCGGGGTGTCGGTGCGCGGGACCGGGGTGCCGGCGACCAGGCCTGCCGAGACGGTGGCGGACGGGTCGATCTCGACGGCGAACGCCGGGACGACCTTGCCGTTGGCGTCGGTCGGGGTGACGTTGACGGTGCCGACGACGCCGGGCGCGGACTTCAGGACGACGGACAGGGTGTCGGCCGCCACGGTGATCTCGCCGAGGGCCGTGTTGTCCACGGCGTAGGTGAACGGCGCCAGGTAGGGACCGGCCGGGTCGGTGAACGGGTCGGCGACCGGGACCTTCTCGGCGTCGAGCCCCATCATGGTGAGGGTGATCTGGTCGTCGTCGGGCATGACGAGGGACACGGGTACTCCTTGGTTTCGATCTACGGGGATGCCGGCCACTAGGGCGGCGGTGACTACGGGTTCGGGTTTGGCGAGCCATGCGAAGTAGACGTCGGCCGCATGGGTGATCTGCCGGGCGGCGTCTGCGGGGCATTCGTCTTCGCGCGGTTCGAGGAGCGCGGCGAGTTCGAGCGCTGCGATGCGCAGGACGTCGCGGTCGGTGGGCATCAGTCCTCTTCGGCTTCGGGTGCGTCCTCGAAGACGGTGCATGGGCACCGGTCGCCGTTTTCGTCTTCGGCCCGGCAGCGTTGGGTGCTGTTCAGGTGCTCGGCGGCGGTGTGTCCGCACGCGCAGTACTCGTCCACGTCCGCCTTCCGGAGGTTGGGGCCGTCCGCCCGGTGCCGCGGCGGACGCGCGCGGCGGACTGGACCGCGGCGTGTCGGGGCGCCTGGTAGTCGCTTCCACGGCGGACGACGATCGAGGGCCCATTGGGCG
>ERZ1292644.321-Hain-H14-01um-R2-321-length-35439-cov-7_pt1 | contig 35439 bp, 38 predicted proteins | sample MGYA00564402_ERZ1292644 | MGnify/ENA primary metagenome ERZ1292644 (study PRJEB36523, sample SAMEA6512644) | groundwater metagenome | collected 2019-01-09 | study: AquaDiva: Metagenomics assemblies of 32 groundwater samples
CTTCGAAGCGGGAAAGCACAGGCTGTTGATACGCCTATTCCAACTCCAGATGGGTGGAAGCTATTTGGGGCTCTTCGCCTAGGTGATCGTGTCTTCTCTGAAAAAGGGGAGGTTTGCAATGTGGTGGCGGTTGGGCCAATTGAAACTGGCCGTCCGTGCTATAGGGTTACATTGAGAGATGGGGCTTCTGTGGTGGTGGATGCTGAGCATGAGTGGCTAACCTGCACCAAGGCGGATCGTAGGGCTTTATCACGAAGGACTCCTGAGTTCCGGGCAAAACGGCGTATGGCTCGTTCGAGTACGGCTACAGGGCAGCGGGCACCCTATCCGAGGGCCACGAGCGACCGCGCTTGCGCGGTCGCTCCGTCAGGTGGGGAGATTCGGACTACGCGAGAAATAGCCGATACGCTTCTCTTGACAAATCCAACTAACCATAGGGACTACTCGAACCACTCTATCGATGGATGTTGTGTAGTTGATTATCAAGAGGTGCCACAAAGCATCCCACCGTATGTTCTGGGCGCGTGGCTGGGGGATGGGTCTGCTGCTAGCGCCTGTATGGCGAGTGCAGATCCAGAAATAATTGATCGAATAGTAGCTCTCGGTATTCCTGCCAGAAAGGCCAGGGCTGAGTATTTGTATATTCTTGGTGAAAAGAATGGGCACAGGAATGCATTTTCAACCGCCTTGCGGGCGCTTGGTGTGCTTGGAAATAAGCACATACCTACTCATTATCTCATTGCTAGTGAACTCCAGAGGCTAGAGCTGTTGCGTGGTCTTATGGACACCGATGGATACATTGACACAAAAGGCCATTGCGTTTTTACAAACACCAACAAAGTGCTTGTGGATGGATTTGCGGAGCTGTGTTTGAGTCTTGGCATCAGGGTGTCTGTGACGGAATCCAGGGCGATGTTGTATGGAAAGGATTGTGGTCCAGTGTGGGACGTTTGGTTCGTAACGACTACGCCCGTGTGTCATCTTCGACGAAAGGCTGAGCGTCAAAAGACAAAGATTGGCAAAAGTCAAGCAAGCCGGTACATCGTTTCCGTTGATGCGGTGACATCTGTCCCGGTTCGGTGTATTCAGGTCGATTCGCCATCAAATCTTTATTTGTCTGGCAGGGGCTTCATCCCTACTCATAACTCCACCATCGCCGAGAAGATCCTGCTTCCCCACGTCCTTGCCCTCCCGCTGCTTCGCAAAGAGAAGTTCTTCACGGAAGAGGGGCGCCCGGTGTTCATCGATTCGAAGTCGAAGCCCCGCGACCCACACTTTGTCATCTTTGGTCCGAACTATAAAGAGTCGCGTATCGAGTTTGGGATGCTCGAAGACGATCTCCGCGCTCTGGGCAAGCTCGCCAACGAACGCCATATGAGCAAGCCAAGCGATGGTCCGTGGCGGTTGGTCACTTCTGACGGCGTGGTAGTGCAAACGTGGTCCCTCGAAAACCCTGATTCCTGCCGTGGCATCAACCCTGAAGGCGCGCTCGTGGTTGAGACGGGTGGCGTTGTGTTGACGGGGCTCCAGAACGTCCGTGGGCGTGTGGCGGCGACTCGCGGCTTCGTTGTTTATAACGGCACCCTGGAGGAATCGTCAGTCGTCTGGAAGGAGTGGCAGCAGATCGGCAAGCGCGACAACCTGATGGGCATTAAGACGTACATCATCCCCACATGGGCGAACCTGCACGAGTTCCCCGGCGGCAAGCAGGATGATGAGTTCTTATCCTGGTCAGCCACCCTTGGCGAAGACCTCTTTCTCGAGCGTTGCGCTGCTGTCGCCAGGCCGCCCCGCTTCCGCGTGCTCAAGGAGGTCACCGAGAAGCATGTCCAGTGGGCGGAAGTGCCAGACGATGCAGAACGAGAGATATGGATTGATCCGGGTTACGCAACGGCCTATGCCGTGCTCTTTGTTGCCATCTGGAAGGACGCCGAGGGGAGTAAGCGATTCCATGTCTATGATGAAGTTTATGAGCAGCGCAAAGACACACGCGATGTGATTGAAATCTGCAAGACCAAGCCATTCTGGGGCAGTGTCAGGGAGGGCGTGCTAGACGTTTCAGCCAAGCGCCACGCTGATGCGAACACGTCTTCGCTTGAGATTTGGAAGAAACTGACTGGCATAAACTTCTACATGAAGTTCTGGCACGAAGACCGATTGATCGAACGTGTACAATCATCAGCGAAGGCTATGCAGTTCACGATAGATCCCAAGTGTCGGGGTCTTCTCATGGAGTGCGGCCTCGATGAGCCTGTCTTCCCAGAGATGGGAGTGTGGAAGTTCATGACTGATAGGGATGGTCGCATTATCAGCGAGAAGCCCCAGGACAAGAATAACCACAGTAGTAAAGCTCTAGGCTACGGGCTGCTAAAGCACCTGGGCCAGGTTGAATCTCGCAAGAAGCCGACGTCGTGGAATCGGCTCAGGCAGAAACGGAATCCTTCCGCTTGACAGGGGAAGTATGCTTCTTATGGGATGGCGTGTCCCCGCGCCTCGGAGAAGCAGGATAGTTGCTCCCGCCTAAGACTAGCGCAGACGCATTCGAACTCATACGATCACAGGAGCGTTACCACGCTGATCTGTGGCGTGTCTATGACGAGAACGAGAAATACTATGAGGGGGAGTTTGACGGGCTTGTTGACCTGCCGGAGGGTTATGAGCTGACCAAGCCGACCACGCTGCGCGCGGTTGTTGATGAGGCTATCGACAACATTATGCCGGCGGATATTCAGGTCAAGTATTCGCCTCGCTCAGATACGAAGAAAGGGCAGGAAGATGCGGATACGATCCGCATGCACCTAAAGGGGCTTTGGCGCCACTGGCGCCGCCTCGGCGCCGACATCGATCCGTGGCGGGACGCAGGCAAGAATCTCTTCATAAATGGTGTAGGTGCGATCAAGGAGGTTCCTGATTTCACTCTCTGGCCCACCCTCCCAGAGGGTGAGATTGTTAAGCTCAAAGAGAGTGGTGGCAAGGCTATTGCGGATCGCCTCAAGACAATCAGAGACATACGCTCCACCAGTGCTCCAATCATGTGCCGGTCTTTGCATCCCAAGTGCATTATAGTCGATCCGTCTGTTGGGCGCAAACTCTGGATGATCGAGCGCTACCAGGCTAGCTCGGATGAAGTTACCAGCATGTACGCCCAGTGGGACAAGGACTTTGTTGACCCGCGCCGGAACCGTAAGCATAAGATTCACGAGATGTGGACCGCCACGTACGCGACAGACAAGGGCGAGATCGTCTCTGGGCGGCACTATATCTTCATTGATGAGGAGTTCAAGCACGAGGGCGAGAATCCGTACGGCTTTCTCCCCTACATAACGAAGTATAGCGGCTTTGGCCGCGAGACCTATGAGGGGCGCCCCAAGTACAAGTCTGTCGGCCTCTTCACCCCACAGGTGAAGTCGATGGCCCTGGCCGAGGCTCGTCGCTTTAGCCAGTTCGATGCCATCATGAGCCAGCTCGCATTTCCCATAGGTATGCTACCGCTGGAGGTGGATGCGGAGTCGTTTGACACATCGCCCGGTGCCCTGAACTTTGTTCCCGAGGAAGTGTTCAAGAACGGTGACAAGATTTGGGTCCAAGCCAAGATCCCAGGCGCCGAGTACATGCAGTCTCTTGGTGCCATCTCGGGCCAGATTGAGCGCGGCACGACCCAGCCCACCCTCCGTGGCGCCCCGGTGCCGGGCACGGACTCAGCTGCCCAGCTCGGGATGTACACCTCGCAGTCGAAGCTGCGTCTTGATTCCTGTCAGCAGGCGCTTGAAGACATGGTGTCTGAGGCGATGAGCCGCTACCTCTGGTTTATCGACAACGTGCTCAAGGACAACGTGTCCATCCTCACGGGCGACACGGACATGCAGCGGGCGAAGATTGGACCGGACCAGATCCGTGGCCGCTATGACGTTATTGTCAAGTTCATGCCAAATGAGGAGCTGATCAAGCAACAGAAGTTGGCGATTGCCAACGACGCCATCGTGAAGGGTGGCATGAGCCCGTACGACGCGTACGAGTATGCCGGGTTTGACAACCCGCTTGCGTTGATTGCCCGGCGCATGGCGTGGGACGTGATGAACGAGCCTCAGATGCGGCGTGGCATGGGCAAAGAAATGCTGAAGGAGTGGGGCATAGATGCCGATATGGTCGAACTCGAAGAGCAGATTGACCAGGCCAAGCTCCAGCTTGCGCTCTCGCAAATCCTCCAGGCAATGGGCACGGGGGCCGCCCGAGGGGTCGGCGACCCGATGTCCGCCACTGGCGTGCCGCCTCCGAGCAATCAAGATCCGCTTGCTGCGTTGGCTCAGGCCGGACAGGGGCCAATGACGATGGCGCCGGGTGCCCCGGTCCAGAACCAGGCGCTCATGCCAGCGCCGCAAATGCAGGCTATGGGAGGCTAGATGGCAGGCCATTCAGGACTCTTGAATGAAGTCGGCGCCCAGGTAGGTGAGATGCGAGCTGCGGTGATGGGTGAGATGCGCGCTTCGCAAAAGACGCCCATCGGCACCGAGGCGCGTAGCGGTCAACAGGAAGCTGCCTTCTGGGCCAGGTTGATGGACCTGCCGAAGCCGGAGTTTGATACGCTCCTCAATTTCGCCGCCGCGAGAGTAGGCCACCAGAACAATGAGCCTAAGCCGTGCAAGCTCTGTGAGTTTGTCATAAGGGGCGCAGCCCGCGATCAGCGGACGGGGAAGGTACAAGATGCCTCCGCCTGATACCCAGCCCGGACCTGGTTGGCTTCCACCTGGTTGGAGCCCACCCACACCGATTCCGCCAGTTAAAGAAGATCTGTTTAGGTTCAATGGCGATGGCGGTGGTGGCGATGATACAAGTAAGTACACGCGGTTTCGTACTATTACGATTCCTGGGACTAATCGCCAGATTGACCAGGGATGGAATCCGCTACTAAACGCATGGGAGGCTCTTTCTACTCCATACAATGCACCGCAGGGGGGTGGTGGGTCAGGCCCAGACCACTTCTTCGATACCAGCCCGTATCAACAGTGGAACCAGAACAGAACTGACACTCAGGATGCGATTGATAATGCGCGGAACAGTGCCCTTGATAAGCAGCGCTTGGCTGAGTCTGAGGCGCAGCAAGCTATTGCACAAGGCAATCTAGCTCTTGCGCGTCAGAAGCAGGAGGACGCAAACTATTGGGCTGCCGTAGCTGCTGCACAAAGCGGCGAACAGAATGCGCTCACCGGGCGCGGCCAGGACATCAACCGCCAGAACGTACTTGATCAGATAGCGTCGGCTCGTTACAACTCGGACCAGAACTTCCAGGTTGGCATGGCTGGCGCCAAGAACGATCAGGAGCGGAATCGCATTCAGGCTGCGTGGAACCAGGAACAGGCTGCCATCGCCAAGATGGAAGATGAGACCAGGCGCGTCCTTGGTACACAGGCGAACCAGACCGGGCAGTTTTCCGCCGAGACCGGTCGCGCCGTAGGCATGGGCAACCTTGCGCTGGATACTGACAAGTTCATCCAGCAGATGGCGACCAGTCCGCGCGATCTCTTCGGGCTGTTCATGCAGCAGCGTGGCATTGCCCCAGATTGGGCGCACCTGGCCGCGGGTGGCTCACCCAACATGGGCACACCGTTGGTGCCACAGAACCCCCAAACCGCATATGTTCCAACGACAGCGGCCCCAGTCTTTAACGGACAGCCGGTCGGAAACGTGTCGTTTGGCAACGTGGGCAACGCGACCGCGGGCGCGGCTGGGGCGGGTGGTAATCAGTTCATCGGACCATCTACGGCTGTGCGCCCAGCGCCCGGCGCTGCGCCAGCGCCGTGGGCGCCAACACCAACCCCAGCGTTCACCCCGGCCGCAAGCAGGGCACCAGCAACCCCATCCGCCGGTCCATCGTACACGCCATATACGCAGGGCGCTGTCCCAGAGGGCGAGCAGTGGTTCTGGGGTCCAGAGGGTGATCTGTGGGCCTTCGGTGCGGCGGGTACGCCAGCCCGTGTAGCTCGCCAGGGTGGTAATGCTTCGTTTGAGCAAGTGCCTCGCAACGCTGCCGGTGGCATGATGAACGATCGCTTTAGCATGATCGGTGATTCTCAGGCTCCTAACCCGGAGGCAGGGGGGGCGCAGCCGGAAGGGTTGTACAATCCGACCGGCGCTCCTCTCTCGGTCATCCCGAACTGGATGATGCGGATGATGGGCTATGGAGGCGTTCGCCATGCCCTCGGAACCGCCGACATCATGCGCACCGATGGGCAGCCTGTGCAGAAGAAGTGGAATGGGCAGGCGTGGGTGAATAACCCAGCAGGGGCTTCGCCCTGGGACATAGCTACGCCGCCAGTAAGCGTTGGTTTGCCCTCTTCCCCGTGGAGTGAGATCAAGCCATCACCGTCTCCCGCGTTCATCCCAGGTGGCTATCCTGGGGCGACTGGCCCTGGTATGCCTGGCTCCGGTGCCAACATCTGGAACGGGGGTGCGGCTGTCTCAGCAGCGCAGCAAGCCTACCTGAACAACGGTATGGGCAATGCGTGGATCAACTCCAGCCAGAACCCGTACATCCGCGGCAACCCAACCCCACCGCCGGACATGATCCGAATGCTTATGTCTTATGGGATGCCCATCCCCCCGTCGCTCTACGACGCCACGACTGGGCAGATTAGCCCGCCATCGAACATCGCAGCTCCGTTTATGAGCCGCGGGGGCGGTGTTATGCCAAGCCTTCAGACCGTGGGCCGTATGAGCGATTCCGAGGTGATGGCTCTTCAGGGATACGCTGAGGGCGTGGTTGGGATTCCGTGGAAGGACATCATCGGTCAGCTTGGCCGTGGGACAGAAAACCTCCAGGGCGCGCGTCGCGCGATTGCGGCGTAGTGTGTCTCAGGATCCTTATTTAGAGCAAGACCTCGCAGCCTTCGGTTCGTCGTGGCTGAACGACGCGGTGGACAAAAACCTAGACAAGTTCCGCAATGACAGGTCTGGCATCGATACCACCCGCGCCGGCCCCGATGAGGGCTGGATGTCTACGCTTGCCCGAGCTGCCGAAAATGCCGCCGAGATGCGGCTGGCTGAAGAGCGGCGACGCGAAGAAGAAGAACGGCGCAAGCGCGAGCAAGAAGCTGAGATGGTGCGCCAGCGCCAAGAATACATTGATCTTCAAACGAAGAAGTCTCAGCCCTTGGACCTCGGCGGTTATGAACAGTACGGAGACCTGCGTGAGGCCATCTATGGCAAGGGGTTTGACGACACAGAGAAGGCAAGAATTGCTGTCAAGAACTGGGCGCAAACCCCAGATGGGGCCAGGTTCCTCTCTGTTGGCGGGAAAGAACAGATTGACTACGCGCAGATCACCAAAGACCCCCTTGGGTACTTCGCTAGCAACAAGGAGGTAAGGCGTTCTGGTTATAATGAAACGGCCCTGACACAGGCTGGAGTCCCGGCGGAACTTGTTCAGGGACTCAATAAATGGATTGAGACTCATCCTAATGGGTCGAAATACAGGCAAGCTCCATCAGTCTCCCCCGAAGATGCTAAGAAGCTATCTGAAGATAAGACCGTTTCTTTTATGCCAGATTGGTTTGTGGGCATGAGTGCCAAAGCGCAAGCGGGTGCTGAGAAGTACGGTAAGCTAAGTTACGGTGTGCGGAAGCAGGTTGCTGAGGAGCGGGGAGTTCCAGGATGGGCCTTTGAGGCCATCCCGCCAGATGGTCCGCGCTGGGGCGAGAACCCAGAGCGGGACAAGCTGCTTCAGCAACTCATCGACATAGATAGGGCGCGGGCCAACGCCCAGGAGATGGAAGGATTCATCACGAAGGCGGCCCGCTCTGCTACCAAAGCTATTACTCCAGAGGGGCCAATCCGCGACCTCGCCACAATGCTCACCGCTGGGACTGCGCGCGGGTTTGAGATTGCCGCCTCCGGGCTGGCACAGGTGGGTCTTGAGGGAGGCGCAGGGCTTGCTAATCTTGCTGGACAAGAGAAGCTAGCGGCCGATTTGCAAGCGGCGGCGGAGCGGGCAGACGTACAAACGGCGACGAACTTCCGCACCAACACGTGGCAGCAAAACGTCGCTACCGGCTTGGTCTCTGCATCCACTCTGGCTAGCCTCATTATCATGGCTCCGGTTGGCAAGGGGATCATGCCGTTTCTGACGCGGCTCGGGATAGACACTGGCGTTAACCTTATGCCGAATTACGTGGCATCTGGGCTCTTTTCGGGATATACCCCGGAAGAGATGTTAACCGGCGAGCCGATGAAGGATGACGAGTTCAGAAAGTCGATGCTCACTAATCTGGCCATGATTGTGGGGTCTGGGGCTGTCGGTACTGGCGCGGTTGGCGCGGGACTGAGAGGCGCTGGGCAAGTGCCAGGTGGCGCCACGGCTGTGCGTACGGCGGCTGGGGCTGGCGCCGGATACGGCACTGCTCAGTTGTTTGGGGCTGATCGAGAAGAAGCTGCGTTCTATGCCGGGCTCGGTGGGCTCGCGATGGCGTTTCGAACGCCAGAGGCTCGCGATGCGCTGAACCGTGCCATTGCAACGGTGCAGGGGCGGGCTGGTAAGGGACCTGCCTTTGGGCTCTCGATCGAGAACGTCGGCGGTGACGATCTTCGGATCTTTGCCCCGGAGTGGGATCCTATCCTGGCTAGCGCTAGGGGGAGAGCATTTGCGGAAGCGCGCCAGCGTGCGCTGGCTGCTGGTGGTGAGTTGGGTTCGCTGCCAAGCGACCCCGGTGCGTGGGCTCGCTCCCAGGGGCCGTTGGCCGCCGCTGGCCCACCAGCAGGTCCGCTTCCTTCCGCGCCGCCCCCAGTGGCCCCGCCCACGCCACCGCCACCTCCTCCGGTTGGTCCTGGTTCGTGGGCTCGTTCTCAGGGGCCGCTGGGCGGACCGCCATCTCTCCCCCCTGGCGTTATTCCGTTCCCAACCACGGCCAAGATGGCTGAGTACATCACTGCCGCGCGTACTGGCGGAGCACTTGATACTCATGGGACTGTCGATGCATTGAAGGCGGCAGAAAAGAAGATCAAGGGCGAAGGGGGAGAGCCGTTCAGGGCTGTTGGTAGCTTGGTCCCTGGCGTTCCTCGCCGGATCATAGAGTTTTTTGATCCATCATCTAAACACGATTCCCAGGTTCAGTCGGCTGTCCTCGCCGGTTATAACCTCAGGAGTGACCAGGCGGTTGAGAATATCAATCGCATGTGGAATATCCAGAGCATGGCCAGGCCGCTGTTTGGCGAATCGGGCAAGCGGGTGTTGGCGCGGGAGGCTGTTCGCTTTGCTCCGGCGGCTGGTGGTGCGGCTTACGGTTTGAATGAGGGGCTTGATACAGAACAGGGGCGTGAGGCCCTGGCTGGGGGACTGCTTGCTTCGTGGGCTGCTCACTCCCGTAATATCATCAAAAAGGTCGCGCCGATAGATGGGGTGCAGTTCAAAGGAGGCGTCCTGGGTGGGTCAGGGGTGGCGGCTGCGAACTTGCCTGAAGCCCTGAAGCATGGGGAACTCAAACGAGCATATGTCATTCTGCATCCAGATGACTTTGTTCTGACGCCAGAGCAGCGCGCAGCCGCTGTTTCCATGCAGCCAATTTTAGAAGCATCGCTCATGGCTGTACAGGCAGGGCAGAAATGGGCAGGCGTTGCTATTACTCCGGCGCTCCCTGGGGCGCGGTTTTTTCAGCAGTTCACACCGGAATCTCTTGAGAAGGCAATGCCTGGGTTTAAGGATTACTTCAGTGGTACATCAGGTAAGCCAGATTTCCTTAAGCCCCTGCCGATAGAACTCCAGCGTCAACTTGGGAAGGATGTTGTAGATGCTGTGATCAAGCATCCAGATCTTCGCTTGGCGGGGTCTGTGATGGAGTTAATAGCTCGCGACCTTGATCTCAAAGCCCGCCAACTTGGTAATGATACCACTGTAAAGGCGCTCACGTCTGGTACAGAGATCAAGGATGGTTGGATCGTGGACCAGCGTGGTGCCTTAAACGAAATCTACCAACAGGCACAGGGGGACCGTGATGCGTGGCTTGCGGTGCATCCTGAGCCGGGCACTCACTCCAATCCGGCTTTCATGGCGCTAGACGCCAAGGTTAATGCGGCCAGGAAGGATTTCGAAGCTGCCGTTGCGTGGGAGGCCGCCAACGGAATAGGTCTGGATTGGCAGCCTATTCCTGGCGTGGAGGGGTATAGGTTCAAGCCGTCTATTCTTGAGACAGTGCGTCGGCTTGAGGTGGAGGTTCCGGGCGAGTTTCAGAATGGTTTCCTCGGGGGGCTGGATAAGTTTACGTCTGACATCCGTACGGCGATGTTCTCCGCTGACCTCTCGGCTTGGACGATGAACGGGTTCATGCTCGCTGTTCGTAATCCGGTTGGGGCCATACAGGGGTTGTTCCCGGCTTTGAAGGCGTCTGTCCTCGGGGAGAGATACGTCGCAAGGTGGGCTCGTGACAATCGGGAGTGGCTTAGGCGGGCCACACAGGCCAGCGTTGTCCCTGGCGTGATCGCTGATGATCTTCGCATGGGGGCTGGGTCGTGGCCTGGGCGAGTCCCGCTTGTGAAGCAGCTTGAGAAGCGCGGCTTTGGGAACATGCTCCCGGTTTTTCGCGTGGAGATGTTTAAGCACCTTTCACGCATGGAGGCGTTGGCTGATTCTGTCGCTGGCGGGGGAAAGGCAAAGACTGCCTTCGGTTATCTCGGTGGAAACGATCTGGTTCGTCAGACAATGTTTGCTGCTCAGATCGCGCCGGCGGTAGCTGGCGTTAGCTTGATGGCTGGGTCTGACGATCCGTGGGACAGGCTCTTCTACGCTGCTCTTGCTGCTGGCGGCACTGCTGCGATGGGGACACTGTTTGAGAAAAGCGGCAAATCGGCGCTGGAGAGAATGTCGGCTACTCAGCGCCGCTCTGTTGAGAACCGCGTTGGGAAAGAGATCAATCGTTACTCTGGGATCCTGAACAAGGCCCAGATGGGGATAACGAAAGAGCAGGGTTCTTTTGAGCGAACGTGGATGGTGCGTTCCCCAGCCTTGACTCGGAACATGCTTAATATGGCTCGCCTCGCGCTGACGAACACTGGCCCCGAGGGCGCCCTTGCTAGGCTGTATCTGGTCCAAACGGCGGTGCTGCTCGGCGGTGCCGCCCTTGGTGTAAAGCTAGCTACGGGCCAGGGCATGGATTCGTTTGACCCAGATGACCCGGACTCTATTCTCAACCCGCGCGGGCTGGGTAAGGCTGGGTTTGGCGCTGCTGGTAAGGCCACCGCGTCCAATCCGACTGCTTCTCTTATTCGCGCCCTTTTCTATCACCCCCTTGCTGAGGGTGAGCCATCTACTAGTGGCTTCGGGTTTCCATCCGGCATGGAAGACATACGTGGGGCAGCGGGGTCGCTTATCGCCCCCCGCCTGCCTGATATTACGGGTCAGTTGTACACTGCCGCCTTCGATGCCGCAGGCGTTGGGCAGAATAGGCCGTCTCCGTTGACAGGCACCCTCAAGGCCCTTGGGGAGGAAGACATACCCCGAGCCCTGGGTGAGAGCTTCGGTCGCGTTGGTACGCCCTTACCCCTTCAGCAAGCTGCATCTTCCGGGTTCCTTGCTCCAATCAAGGGTGATCCAAACGTGAACACACCAGAAGAGCGAGCGCTTGGCCCTATTTTGGCTGGTATAGGATTGAACTTCAGCGCAGACACACTGAGCCAGCAGTATCGCCGCGAGGTCGGCGCTGCGATCCAGAAGCAATTCCCCGATATGAAACCGCCCTTTAAGGGTAATCCGATTTCGCGTCAAGACTTGCCAGATGCGCAGCGGGAAGAGTTTGACGCATCAGACGAAGGCAAGCGCTTGAAGGCTATGTCTGATGCGAACCGCGAGCTGCGTAAGCAACAGGGGCAGAAGGAAACAGAGGCGGACGCCTACTTCTTCCGATCTGATGAAATCCGTGATGAGCATGTCCAAAACTTGCGGGCGCTAGAGGAAGCTGCTCGGGCAGATCAGACCCTTGAAGGGAGGGCATACGGGCTTCAGGCGTGGCGGAAGGGTTATAACGAAGAGCAGAAGCGCTACGTGGAAGCGAAGAAAACCCTCAAAGACGACTTCAGTGATCCGCGAATGATCATGAAAGATGAGAACGGGAAGCCGCGCATGATCTGGGATCCAGAGACTAAAAAGGCGCGGGAGATGACGATTGTAGAGTACAACAATCGTGTCTCTCACCCTGGCGATGAGGCCGTTGATAAGTATTTCAGTCTCTATGATGCAGCCAAGGATAGCGTGGGGCAGACTGATTTCGATGCCCTAGCAAAATCTCAGGAAGAGCATAAGGCTAGCCTGAGCCCCGAGGTGCGTGCCTACCTTGAACAGCGGCTTGCTACGTTCAAGGAACGGGGCGTGCGCGACTCCGAAGGGAACACGGTTGAGTTGCCAACGCTGCGCGAATATGAGGCTGTCAAAGAAGCGGCTAAGCCATATTGGGATCTGAAGGAGCGCGTGTTCCCGCAGCTCCAGAAATCGAACAAGTATTTCCAGCAGTTCGCAGACTACAACGATTTCGTGGATCAGGTGGCGGCTAAGGCGCTTGCCAGTGACATGACGACTGATGCTGTGCTTGCCCTTGTGCGAAAGAATACTAACCTGAAGAGCTGGGAAGATGCGGTTGCGGAGGCGAACAAGAAGTTGCGCCTGGGTAATCCTGTTTTGGACTATGGTTTGCAGGACTTCTATGGTAGCGACGCGGTGAACCAACTCGGCTATCTTGGTCGTAAGTACGATAGCGAGGGTATTCAGAAACGCGGCGAGGCCCTTGCGCGTTCTGGGCAGAAGCTAACCGCAGAAGAGAAGGATGCGTGGGCTAAGCGCTTCGAGGCCGCGTTCCGCTAACTCCGATTGACAGGGCATTTACCATCATCTGTGAGATCCAACTCACAGAGGTGATTGCTTGCCCGAACCAGGGTTGAATGCCGATGGAACCACGAAGGAACCATCCGGCGCTGGAACGAAGACCGAAGCAGAGATCCGGGCTGAAGTAGAGTCCGAGATTCAGACCAAGTTCAAGGACGCCATCGCGAACAACGAGGCGTACAAGTCAATGCAGCGGGTAGTCTCAAGGCAGGCTGCTGAAAAGCAGGCGCTTGAGGCGGAAATAACCCGACTGAAGGCCAGCCATTCCGAGATGCGTGAGGGATTTGAGTTCCTCGGCAAGCAGGTTATGGAGTTGGCCCCCGAAGACCAGCGAGAGCGGGTCAAGGGTGAACTGGCTGAACGGCGGCTCCAGAAGGCTGAACAGGAACTCGCACAACTCAGGCAACCTCCAGCCACACAGGCCACGCAGGGCTTCCCGGATGATTTCCAGGAACAGCTCGCGCGCATAATCAAGGAAGCTCGCGAAGGGTTTGAAGAGACCGTTCGCGCCTTCGGTCTTGATCCCAAAGATCCGTTGCTGGACTTTGGTAATGAGCAGGCTGATGACTTCCCGACGCGCCAGAAGAAGCTGAACCAGAGCATCAAGGTAGCGCAGAAGGCCAAAGAAGTGGCCGAGTTGGAAGCAGTGCGTCAGAAAGTGACGCCACCCGCCACCCGCACAAGCGGTGGCACGCCAGTTGGAGAACCGGCTGGCGACCTCCTTGAGATGGGTGCGCGGGAGGCAATGGAAAAGATCAGGGCCGGAAGCCCTTCAAGGGCAGGCCGCTAGGTAGCAAAAACACATGCCCAACATGTTCGACATCCAGCGCCTGAAGGAGGGCTCCTCAGCCATGCAGGCTGGGGCAGTCGAAACCTTCATTGTGCATTCGGATCTCGCAAAGGTGTTGCCCTTTAAGCAGGTTGACACTGTGCAGATCAACACGAGGCGCGAAAACACTCTCCCAGCCACGGGCTGGGCAGCTCGCGGGGTACGCTTTATTGACGGAGGTGTCCCCGGTTTCGAGTATGTCACCGATTCCGTCTACTCCCTCGGTGGTGAGTACACCATCGATAAGATCGACAAGATGGATAAGGGTCCATGGGTGGAAGAGCCACTGGCTCGCGCCATTCGCACCCGCATCAAGTCGATGGCCTACAACTTTCACAACATGGTCATCAATGGCGATCATGCCACTGAGCCCGATGCCCCGGAAGGCGTGAAGGTCCGCGTTAACAACATGGCTGCCGCGCAGACCGTTTACGCCAATACCTCAACGTCTCAGCTAGACCTCCGCGCCGGGTTTATTACCAACGCGCTGGCTTATCAATTCCTGGATGCGATTGACAATGTGCGCTATGCACTTGATGGCCGGAAGGCTGACATCTGCTTGACGGACATCGATTTCATCCAGGCGTTCAAGCGCTCCCTGCGCCAGATTGGTAACTATGTGGCTGCCCCCGGCACCCCGGTTACGGTTGCTGGTGCGCGGGGTACGTCTGCTGAGCCGCCCAACCCCCAATCCATTTTCGAATGGGATGGGACCAAGTACATCGACATGGGCTTCAAGGCAGACCAGACGACCAAGGTCGTTGCTACGACCACGGTCAACTCTGTTGCCTGCCGCCCGGCCTATTTCCTGCGGATGGATGAGAAGGAATACTTCCACGCCCTCTCGATGCAGGATCTCACTGTCAGCGATCCGTTCATGCTGGACGATGGCCGCTCGTGGCGTGTCGTGATCGATATGATCGTTGGCTTCCGCCATGTTCATCCGAAGTCGATCTCCCAACTGCTCGGCACGTACGTGGTTACGTAGGAGGACTGAAATGAAGGACTCTCGCGTAGGCATCTGGACCAATCCGACCACCCATTCCACTGGTACGACCACTAACACTGGTCCAACCATCGACCTGTTTGTCTCAGGCGTGTCCGAGGGCGGAACTGAAGATGGTACTGGCCTCTTCGGCATCGGCGCTGAAATCCTCCAGACGCTTTCCACTGGCACCGCACAGGTAACTGTCTGGAGCTGGGAAGTTAGCGCCGACAACGTCACCTGGCGCTCTGGGCCGTTCATCGGCCGGGGCGTGATGGATGCTTCACAGTGGGACGACATCGCTCGCCTGAAGACCACTCTTCGGACGCGCAATCGCTACGCCCGCCTGCTCGCTTCAAACACGGGCGTGGGCACCTCCACGTCCAAGTGTTACGCCGAGGACATGGGCGGACTCTACCCAGAGTCCGTGGCACTGGCTTAACGGCTAGTAATCGAGGGGGCTGTTAATTCAGCCCCCGCCATTTTGAGGTAGAACCTTGATCCTAGCTAACAGACACCCAGAGGGCAAACACTACGTCATCATCACGCCAAATCACGAGTTCTCGGGCAAGCGCCTGGGGGTCGTGTTTGTCGAGGGCACTGGCCGCACCAAGTACGAAGAGAAGGCCCGAGTTTTTGACGAGACGTTTGGGTATGACGTAAGGCTCGGCCACGGTATGAAGCCGTGGGTGAACGCTGTCGTAGGCCCAGCAGAGTATTTGGCTGACTGGAAAGCGGAACCCAGCATCGTCGTAGTTGATGGCGCCGAGGAACCGGAAGATGACGACACGGAGCCTGACCCACGCCCCGTGGTAATGAAGGCTGGCAAGGTAGCGGCGGCCTAGGCTGCCCTCTACAACGAATTGGCCGACCGGGCTGCTAATGACAGCCCTAAAGGCACTGAGCACGGCTCAGTAAGGAAGTCTCATGGTAGTTGAAGACATCATTTATCACGCCAAAGCAGGTCGTGATGTCGCCATCGTAATGGTTGACAAAAACGCAAACAAGTACCGATTCGAAACCAACGGGTCAAACCTCCTATTGACGAGAAACGGTACGACCCTCCAGACCATCTCCACGGGCAACAGCGCCCCTGGTGACGACGTCGAACTGACGTTCGGCGCCACCCTCGATGGGGCGATCATCCTCCGTAGTACGGCTCTGAATGCCAACACGGCGCTCGCGGGCGTTGTGGTTGGCACGCCGGTTACCCCGGCCATCGCTGCCAACTCGATGATCTACTCCAACATCACCACCGATGGTGATGTCCTGGTGGTTGCCACCAACGGTGGTAATTCACAGGCGTGGGCGTGGATTGACAGTTCCGCCGGCCTTGCTCAGCTTCTCGGCGCGGGTACGCCGGTCTTCGAGTGGACTGCAACCAAGCTGGAGGTGCCTGATAGCATTCTCTTTACGCTTGGGTCCGACAATGATCAGGCGGCTCTTAACAGGGCAACCGCGCTCGGCGCTAATACCGCGCTCACCGGGGTGGTTGTTGGGACGCCCGTCACCCCCGCCGTTGCTGCGAACTCGCTCATCGTTTCGAACATCACGGCTGATGGTGATCATCTGTTTGCTTGTCAGACTGGTGGAAACTCGCAGGCGTACCTGTTCCGCGATGTTAGCGCTGGCGACACGTATCTGTTTGGTGGCGCTGGGGTTGAGGCTGCTGTTCTAAAGACTGGCATCACCATCGTCAATGATACGGCGGCCGACATCGACTTCCGTGTGGAAGGCGATACTAACGCAAACATGCACGTCATTGACGCTGGAACAGATTCACAGTCCTTCGGTTCTGCCGTCGTGGCTGGTGCTGCCGTCTCCGTTGGCAATGCGACTAGCCGGACGCTTGTTACCGCCGTTGGTAACCAGATCCATGTTCCGGCCGTGGCGCTCACGGATGGCGGAGCTAACGGGACGATTGCCGAACTCGCTGTTGCGCGAGTCGGCGTCGAGACTGTTGTAGCCACCAACACCATCACCTACTCTGACGCTGCGTCCCTTGTGGTTGCCCTCCCGGTAGCCTCGACTGGTGCAACGTTCACGCGCAAATATGCCATCTGGGCCAAGGGCGAGATTCGCACCCTGACCAATCTCCAGATCGGCGATAACACGGCAGCGTTCGGCACAACCCAGCCAACCGGATCGGCCATCTTCCAGTCTGGAACCGCCCCCGTTGGCGCGATTGTGACTGGCGGTGCCCTTTTCGCAAGCACCACGGTGATGCGGAAGATTATCGCCGACGGCACAGCCAGCAACGTCGAGACGTAGGATGAGACTTGCTGACAGTCACTCCCCCATCCCCATGATGGAAGAAGACTTCCCGGAAGTCCGGTGGATTCACGGAGACGATCTCTGCAACTGTACGTTTCAGCGTATTGGGCATTGGACGAATCCGTACATCGCCGAAACTCTGGAGGTCCGTCTTTGCTGTATCTGGGAAGAGCTTTATAAGCAATACCCGGATTACGTCAGGCGGATGGGTGGATTCTGGAACCAGAACACTGGCGAATACGAAAGTGAGCCAGCGGACTGGGACAACGACGAGATGGACATGCCGAAGGCCCTGTGGCACAGGCAGCTTGCTCGTCGCAAGTCAATGTCGCTCGACGATGTTCGCACCAACTATCGCCAGCGGAGTGGCGAGCGGCCCAAGAAGGTCGCTGTCAGGAAAGAACGCCAGTATTCACCAACACAGCTCGCCCGTGCTCGCGATCGTGATCTTCGTGCGGCTGGGTGGGTGGATTAACGCCAAGGGCTAACGAGCCCATCACGGGCTGGGCCAGTGGGTAGAGCCGCTGGTTCAGCCCTCCTCTCTACAGGAGAAAAGCAAATGGATGAACTGTTCAAGCGCTACGAAGAGAAGATTGTCGAGCTCGCCGAGGCAAACAAGCAGCGCGACATGGCAATCCGCATCGTCATCTCCCTGAAGACGGGAGAGATTGATCTCGATCAGATTGAGGCAACGGAAGGCGGGTTCAAGGTGAGCCCAAAGGTGGTAGGGGATGCCGGCGGCTAGCGAGAAGCAACGCAGGTTTATGGGTTCGGAGCTGGCGCGCAAGCGCGCCGGGAAGAAAACGAAGACTGGTATGAGCGCGAAGAGCTTGTCTGATTTTGCGAGCAAGAAGCGCAAGGGTTAGCCCTTGACGACCACTCTGCCAACCGTTTTGCCCACGACTACCTTGTTGGAGAACGACAAGGACGATACGTCGTTGCGCACGGGGAACATGGCAGATTTCCAGAACAACGCGGCTGACACACTCATTGAGTTGTCGGCGATGGTTGGCATTCAGGGGAGCGCGGCCACGACCTCGCTTGATTACAAGCTAAAGAACGCAGCCAGTAACAACCCTGGCCATACCCACTCAGGCTCCGCCTTAACAGGCATTCCTGAAGCGAACATTACTGCTGACGGCTCAATCTATGTCCGCAAGAGTACAACGCAGACGATCACTGGCGAGAAGACGTTCTCGACACTGCCGATCCTCGGCACTCTTACAGGGATCGTTAGCGGTGCTACTGGCGTCCTGACGGCACTGGCCAACGGGACGCGTGGGCAGCACATATTCATGTCGGGCGCCTCGCCTGTCCTTGCGTGGCTTTCGCCGGTAATTGTGGATCTGGCCGAGCGCTACGGTGTCTCGACCTCGAACACAGCAGCGCAGAATACAACCGCCATCGAGCTAGCGATGACTGATGCCAGCGCGACAGGTACGGTACTGCTGTTCCCTGGCGGGACGATCCCGGTAAACAACTTGGCCGCCGTAACAAAGGGGATTTGCTTCCAAGGACTTGGGATTGGATCAACCATCCTGTCTATCGCCCAGACCACCGGCGACTTTCTAACTGTTTCGTCGTTTAACGTATCGATTCGCGATATGGAGATCACTTCCTCGGTAACGCGGACCTCAGGGGCGCATGTTAAGCTGACGACCAACCTGTCTGCGTCGTTCGAGATGACTAATGTGTTCCTGCGGAATTGGTTTATTGGTATCGATAACGCAGGCTCCAATTCAGCGATGGTTTCGCACGTCACCATACACACACCGAGCACCGCCGCTGGGGCTATCGGGGTTCGCCTAAACAATGCTGCTGTGCTTGCCACCGTCTTCCACGGTATGGTGGTCAATGGCGGAGGGGGAACCAACGTCACGGGATTCCAGATTTCTGCTTGTGGGGACGTAGAAATAATTGGCAGCACCGTGATCTCATGTCTGTACGCCCTCGATATGTCGCCCGCGTCTGGGTCTGTTACCGCCGTAAAGGTTGCTACATGCAATTTAGACGCGTCTACAGTTGCATCTAGCATTGGGGTGCGTATTGCGCCGTCTGGCACGGGGAGTGTTGGGCGCTGTAGTTTCGATGGCGTTGAGATTCTAGGCTTTGCCACTGGCTCGCACGGCTTCCACATCACCAACACTGGCACTGGCATCATTGATGATATCACCATACGCGGTCCAGAAATTCTCACTATGGGTGGGAGCGGAATCAACTTGGCTGCCGGGGCTAAGCATGTCTGGGTAGATGGTGGGGTAATCTCCGCCTGCACTGGCAATGGGGTCAGCGTTGCAGCCGATGTTACAGAGTTTGCCATCCGTGGGATGCGGATTGGTCCGATGTCTGTCTTCTATGCGGGAAATGCGAACGGCATCATCATCGCGGCTGGTGCGAGTGACTTCTATACGGTTACCGACAATGATCTACGTGGCAATACCACCGCTGCTTTCACGGACGGTGGCACAGGGGTCAACAAGCGCACATGGCCGAACACCGGTGCAACAACCGGCACGTTTCAGGCTGTCAGCGCAAACACCCTGTCTTTCGATGAGACGAATGTGCGGCTTGGCCTGGGCACGCTGGCCGCCGTGCCCGCGTATGGTGTAGATTATCGCTTGAGCCTGAATGCCACCCTGCCGGGGTACCGCGTCTGGAATCCGAACACTGGGACAGCCGCTCGGGCTGAGATAGCCATCAACGCAGATGCGCCAGGCTTGCTGGCAATCGCCTACAGTGCTGCGTATACCGGGACCACACTGGGCCAGAACCGCGCTGGTTCCACGTTTGTCGGGATGGTGGCTGGCGCAGGTAGCTTGCTGATTGGCACGTCGGGGGTGGCTGGTGGTGTCTATCTCGGCAACAACGATGTGACAGCGCTGAGTATCACGGGATCTCAGGTGGTGACGTTCGTCAACGCGCCGGTGATGACAGCGCTAACCGCAAGCCAGTACGTCAAGACGAGTGCTGGGAAGGCGCTAGCCAGCGTTGCGACGATCCCTAATACAGATGTGACTGGCCTCGGCACGATGTCCACACAAGCCGCGAGCGCCGTTGCCATCACGGGTGGCACCGTGACCGGGATCACAGACCTTGTAGTGGCGGACGGGGGTACGGGGGCCTCGACACTGACGGGTGTTCTCATCGGAAATGGGGCATCCCCGTTCACCGCGGTAGGCGCGTGGACTGCGGTAACAACCGCAAGCACTCTTGCTGCTACGACAGACTCAGGAACTTGGACCATCGATGACGGAGACCTTGCCCCCGTCTCCTACATGATTCTCGGCAAGACGATGTTCTTGAACTTTAACGTATTCACGTCTAGCTTAAGCGCTACGCCGCTCTCCCTTACCTTCACTATACCAGGCGGGAATACAGCCGCAAAGCGGCACGATGCCTATGTTCGCATACTGGATAATGCGGTAGAGGTTGTTGGTAGGGCCAAGACGTTCGCTGCCGGTACTACCATTCAGATTGATAAAGTGTCTGGCGCTGTGTTCGCTCTTCAGACGAACACACTTTACATCCTGTTTAGCCTCGTCTTCGAGATTCAGTAATGGCTATCACCTATGGTGGCGGAACCTATGGCGGGGGCTACTACGGCCTCGATGGCGAGGTCATCACGGCTAGCCTTCAGCGCACGCCAGGGGGGGTAGTGGTTATTGCGCAAATTCCAGGGGGAACGGTTATCACGCCAGCACAGATAGGTGGCGGGACTTTGGTTGTGCTAAGGATTTGACGCGCTCTTGCGCAGTGTGCTATAGTTTGTGTGCGGGCTAGCGCGCTCATGCCTGCCCAGTGGACCTGACCATCCGGCAGGTCGGCGCTTCCGGGTAGGGCGCTAATTCGCCCGGATTAATGCCACGCTCGCAACTGCTATGGGTTGCCGCCTGGCCCCCGATACGGGCCACCAGCAAATATGTGCCAGCCCGTCAAGCCTAGCGGGGTTGTTGGCTTACCCTGGTGATTGACAAGGCGCTTACTATAGAAGCAGACATGCTGCTCTAGGGGCGCCCTTGACCGCAACACTCCCCGTTGCTCTTGACGAACTACTCATCGAAGCACTTATCGATGATGGCTTTACGACGCTCACGCTCTGGGTTAGTGATGAGCAAGCTGGCCCGTACACTGTTACGGCTGCTACCGTCTCTCCCACAACGCTGGCGCTCATGTCGTCAACAAACGTATTCAAGGCTACGTTCACGTATTCGGCCGGCACGGCAGCGCAGTGGTTCCGTGTCGTCCCATATACCGGCTCTGCGTATGCCCCCCTCAGTAACAGCGCCCCGTTCCACGGTGGGGGAGGTACGACCCTAACTGCTTTACGCCGCAAGCTGGGACGGTTGATTCGCGACCTGAAGGTTGGCACTCTCACCACCGGAACTAACACGACTAGCGCTGTGTTTTCGGCGGCAGATTTTCACCGCTTCGCCAACGACTACTTCAATAACTGGATTCTGAATAACACCACGCGGGCGCTGTGGTCTCCCATTACAGCGTGGGTGAAGGGGGCCTCCACCTCTACTGCTACTGTCGCCCCTGCGATAACCGCTCAAGTCTCCGGAGATACAGCCGAACTGACACGTCGCTTCACACCAGATGAGTACCGCGAAGCCTTGAACTGGGCCATCACAGCTTCTTATCCTGTCATCAGTAAGACCATTGAGAACACGGCCCTGCTTACAGCGAGCAACATCTATCGCTTCGCTGTGCCGAACGACATCAAACGAGTGTCCAGTGTGGAGATTGAATCTCAATCCTACCAAACCAGCGAGGTAGAGGAGACCCGCGGCTTCCCCTGGAAAGACATACCGTTCGACATTAGGCGGGATGGGATGCGCCAATACATCGAGCTTGATTCGTTCTACACCCCCGGCTTGCGCTTACGAGTGCGCGGGGTTGGCCCGCTCAGCCAGGTCTATGATGAGACCAACTATGTTGAGGAGATCGACCCGCAGGTAGATTACATCTGCTATCTGGCCGCCTTTTACCTCTTCCGGTCCCTCGGGCACGAGTCAGCGGCAACTGACATTGACCGCTTCCAGGGCCTCGCTAAACACTACCAGCAGCTCGCTGAAAGCATGAAGGGTGAGTACGGCGAGGGGCGCCCGGCTATCCGCATGTGGAACGCCTCCACGCGGGGCAGCGCGGGCAACGAGACTTGGGGACCGTACTCACGTAGCGTTTAATCATGGATGTGAATTACGACCTGGTCTTCACGATCAGTGGAACAGCGTATAAATTCATGCTGGTTACGCCTCCTGGGCAGACGAAGCAGCTCAGCATATCCGAGGTAGAGCAGCCCGCCGTCGTCCGCTCCCCTGTCGAGCAGGAGATGCTTAGGCAGGCGTTCAATCCGAAGGTTGACTCTAGCCTCGCGCAGATTGACTTCTCTGGCGGTGTCGGGCTGCTTGAGCGTGGCATGGATGAGCAGGACAACCATTACCTGTGGGGGTCCGGCATCGTCACCCATACAGACGGCAAGGTTTACCTTGCCCCAGCCACCACCACCCTCGGCGCTTCCGGGCTCGCGGCCGACCTAGTGGACTTCCGCACCTACCTAACCGGGGCCGGTGTCCGGTATGACTTCACATGGGGCGGGCTCAAACTCTACCGCCGTGACGCCTCCAACACCAGCAACGCATGGGTGCTCGTCTATACCGCGGGCGTGGCAATCACAGATTTCACCATTCATAATGGTGTGGGGCTAATCTGTCTCCCAACCACAGCGGGAGCCGGAGATGATTATTACTACCAGACAGATGTAACTGCCGCAGCCACATGGACACCAACTGCTATCGCCACAGCCGCCTTCTCTGCCGTCCTTGGTAAGCCTTCATTCTTCTGTTCCAACCGAAGCTACATCTATGCCGTTGTTAACCCAAACAAGGTGTTCTATACAACCGACCCAGTGGCTGGTGGCGCCCCGGCATGGACTGGTCCAATCGATACCAGCCTAACAGGCAACTCCACAGGCTCCCCTGGCGACCTGACCTACAACTTTCAGGGAGCCGTTGCCGTCAACGACTACCTTTTCCTGATGAAGCCAAACGCCATCTACTCCATCGACAGCCAGCAGCAGGTGACCGAAGTTATCTGGCAGTGGAAAGACAAGCCGCGGGTCAATGGGTTCAAATACTTTGGCACCGGGCAAGATCTCCTCTTCTACGCCGTGGGCGGAGAGGTGTACGCCTACGACCCACAGACGGGCAGGAACACGGCCACCGGGCTCTCCCGCAGTTCTGGCTTCAGCGTGCAGAGCATCACCGGAGTTAAGGCCGACAACCAGTACGTCTATGCCCTCTGCAAGGTGCGCGTTGCGAACATCCGCAGTGCCACGAGCATGGCCATGATGCGGGGTGTGCGCAAGAGCGCAAGCGTATGGGCGTGGGAATGCATCTGGGAAGACACGGCCATCACCACGTACGTGGGCCTTGGCGTAGAGCCGTACGGAGATGGGTCTCGTGTCTATTGGGGGATCGTCCCGAATATCTTCCATATGGATGTCCCAGCGGACTGGGATGAATCTACCAGTGGCAATCATAACGCGTCTGGCACCCTCTACGCTTCCATCTGGCGCACGACACACCCCGCCTTCATCAAACGCTGGCTCTGGGTTTCCACCGGGGCGACCATCCCCGCAAGCACCACCATCGCGATTGCCTACTCCACAGACGAAGGTGTCACGTTCATTTCGCTCGCCACACTCTCTTCCACCGGACTCACGTTCACCGCCTTTTCATCAGTGAACGCTCAGAGCGTCTTGCTCAGGTACACGCTCACGAATACTAGTACGACTACGCCAATTCTCAGAACGACCGAAATCCACGCCCGTGTGCGCTGGCGCAGACTGCACCTTGGTAAGGCCTTGGTCCGAATCGCCGAGAACATCGAGCTGAACAACGGCACGCGAGACAGCACCAAGGCCACCACTCTCAAGGCGAACCTCGTCACCATCCGCACGAGCGACGCTACCATCGCTTACGAAGACCTTCTCGGCCATTCGTTCAACGTGAGCATCGAGGACATCAGCTACTCCCCATCCAGACACGAGCGACCCGAGAACATCAACGAGTTCCAGGCGCAGATCACGTTCGCTGAGGCTAGCTCGGGCGCATGAAACCAACACCTATCCTGCAACGATTAGAAGAAATCGAACTGTTCATGGAGGACATAAACGCAGGGCTGATTCGCGTCGCCCTCGGGGCCGGGCAGATCAACAACAAGGTCCTCAAGCCGCGCAGCGTACTTGCCACGACGATCGACGTAACCAACCTAGCGGCCATCAAGACCAAAACTGGTGCCCTAACGGTGGATGGCACACTGACAGTTGGTGCCGCAATTGTTTTATCCACAGATGGTGTGTTTTATTCCTCCGGCAAATCATCGTATGCAGATACAGACGCCGGATTCTGGCTTGGGTATGATTCCGGGAGCGGAACATACCGAGTCAACTTCGGCAACGCTACAGATTTTCTCAAGTGGGACGGGACCACTCTCACGGTCACTGGCTCCATCACCGCGACCAGCATTAAGAGCGGCAAGACCGACTACGGCGACAACACGAACGCAGGCTACTTCGTTGGTGTTAGTGGTGGCTTAGCTAAGGTTGACATCGGCGCAGCCACGACTATCGCACTCGGTGGGGCGCGCATGCAATGGGATGGAACAGCACTTGCGATTGGCGGAACCTTTAGGTTTGGATCTGCTGGGCAGCACCTACTGGACGGGACCGGAGTACACTTTATCACAGATGGTTCAGTGGCGGTTATTGATACGAAACACTCCGCCACTCCAACCTACTCCGGTTCAATAAATGGAGTAAGTGGCGCTACTAGTGGGGGATGGGCAATAAATGGAATACTCACCGCCGGCGGTGGGTCACAGGCTGCTGTTTCCGTAAGCGGAAGCACATCTGATGCTGCCACAATAGTGAGCACGCTACTCTATAAAACCACGGGGGTTTTTGGCGCTGGTTATGATGTTGTCGCCAGCGGGGCACACACATGGTATGTGGATAATGGCGTCACTGCAATGGTGCTGGTTCGCACTGGCCCAGAGATCAAGCTCTACGGGAAACTGACGCTTGGCCTAAGTGGTACGGTCTCGACTACCGGCAACTACTTGTCAGACAACAACGATAGTCTTTTAGTTACTCTTGGGGACGCGGCGGGAGCGCGTCACTTTGTTATTGCGGACTCGGGAGGTAATGCCCAGTTCACCATCAATAGTGACGGTCTATTGAAAACTAACCAGGCCACAGCAGCCAGCGCCCTAGGTGCTATCGCAAAAGTCATCCCAATCTACAGCATAGCGGGCACGCTGCAGGGCTACATGCCACTCTATGCGAGCTTCACACCATAAGGAGCGGACATGCCAGACGCCCAATCATATAACGACCACGACCTCCTTGTTTCAATCAACACCAAGATGGACATCTGGATACCAGAGGTTATCGATCTTAAAGGCCGAGTGACTGCGCTTGAGCGCATCCTCGATCGGCAGGCCGGGTTCCTGTCTGGGGGCAAGGCCCTGGCCGGGTTCATCACGGCCATGCCCGCCGGGGCCATCGGTGTCCTCCTGGGCAAGTACGCCGGACTCTAATGAGGAATCCGAAGGATTCCGATTGTCGGCAGGATTCTCCGAATCCTGCCTCAGGGAAATGCACAAGCGCATAAGCGCTTGCTTACGCTGGACTAGCGTGGTATCATTGGCATAATGAAGACGCTGCTTGGTCAATCTGTCGACCCGTTTGGCACGCCTGTCCTCTTCTCGAAAGAAGAACTCTGGTATCTTCATGCGTTTGTCAGGCACGAGATGCCCAGTCAAAATGAGTGGAAGATCCCCCCTGCCTCTCGTTCCCTCAACGAGGACATCTGCATGGGGCTCCTCTTCTGCGAAGAGGAAGAGCAGGCCAACGCGTGGGCCTCATTGACCGAGGGCGACTGCCTTGTGATTGACTACTTCGCCCGGCCAGAGCATAAGTCCCCTGGCGGACAGCCAATTGGTAAGGCTGTCCTCCTGAAGACGTTTGCTGCGCGGATGAAACTCAACGGGGGGATAGAGGCAGGACCAGCGATTGAGCCCAGCCAAAGCGAACGAGATAAGCTAATCGATCTTTTCAAGGAGCATTACGATGCCAGCACCAACGATCACCCCGACGACGACGCCCGTGTGGGCGCCAACGACGACTCCATCTGAGTCGCCGTGGCCCGATCATTTTACGGACCCGGATGAAATCTGCGAGCAGCAGCGTCGCGAAGGCGCTAGTCCGGACGTATCTCCGTAAGCACGGACGCGGGGGAGTTTGCTTCTACCCTTTCCCGATGGTGGGAGCCGGAGGAGCACCCTATGCCATTCTTCATACCTGGCTGGTGGGGCTATCTGACTGAAGGCGAACTGTGGGGGTGGCCCGTGGCGGATGAATCAGGCTTGCCTTTGAGAGAGCAGAAGGCAGGCTTCTGGAGTAGCTACGACAAGCCCGCGCCCGGACGGCGCCTGCGAGTCTTTGCTGGCTCAATGGGCAACAAATTCGACAGTCCGGGAGCATTTACCCCACGTTTCATGCCAACCCTGGGCACGCCCACCTTCATCTGTCCAGCGTTATGGGAAGATCACATTCCCACATTTGGTGAGCTATACGACTACCTCAGCACATGGGACACAGCCATTACCGCCTTCGCCAGCATACCCCTGACCGCCAATGGGCCAGCGGGGTGGCGGCCGTACCTACAACCAGGAGAGATCCATGCCGCAGATCCTTCGCTTCACCAGCTCCTTCAGGATCTGGCGAATGAGATCAACGAAGACATCCACGAAGCCTGCTTCGCCATTGACGATCCAGATCTCTGGTATCCCGGAGTTGACGACGATTCCATACCCCCAGTTTCCGACGATCATGTGGACCTCGTAATCTGGGCTTTGCAGAGGGAACTCAACCGAGAGATCCGCATACACCCTAGTCACGACCGTGCCCGAGGATCCTCAGATCGAAGACCAGCCGTCGTGTTAGCCAATCTGCCGCGGCGCGTCCAGCGCGCGCTGGCTGAGCGCAGACGCTTGCGCTATCAGCAGTACGGGATCGGCCAGGCCGAGTGGGAAGCGCAAACGTGGAGCCTCTGGAAGGTTCCGGAAGACCCCGACTTCATCCCGCGCCGCGCACTAAGGATTGCCGCCAGGGAAGCGTCTTGATCGATTCGGACGCAGCCCTCCAACAGTCCCGTATCGAGATGTTCCTTGACAAGTGGCTACCGCTTGTGGGTCTCGGGGATTGGGACATGTATCACGTCTTCAACCGTGACAACGTTGTGCATGGGGCCGACGGTAGTCTCACTCAAGCAGCCGTCACCCCCCAGTGGCCTTACATGGAAGCTCGCTTCGAGTGGAACCTGACAATGATAGCGCAAAACGATGACGACAGCCTTGAGGAAGTTGTCATCCACGAACTCTGCCATTGCCTGGTGGACGAGACCGCGGGCGGTGGAGACAACGAGGAACACGCGGTAACCATGCTGGCGCGTGCGTTCTGCCGCACAGACCGACAAGGAGTGATTGGAGCATGAAGTGCTTTATTTGCGAGCTATCGCCCCGCGATGGTATCTCTCTCTATCGTCAAAACAGCAAGGGGCAGCCAGGACTATGGGCCTGTCGTGAACATACAGTGGTGCCAACCCCAGCCATTGTCCAGGAGATCGTAAGCATCATAGAGAGGGCAGGATGAGCATTTGGAGAGAAAGGGCTGAGAATCTATTTGATCTCCTCGACGACATCGACACAGCAGATGATGTCGCAAAAGATAATGATGTCCTCTACCGGAGAATGACCCGCGCGCTTCAAGCGAAGCGATGGGACTACGCCACCACAGACGGCTATACACTAGCATGGAAAGACAAATTACCCCTCAAGTTCGAGATGTTCCCCGGTGACGATATTGGCATTGATGACCTTGCTCGAACTACTTATGAAAGGATAATTGGAGCATGACACTCAGAACTTTCATCGAAACTGGCTCGGAGGCGATGCTTGACGACGGCGAACGCGACATATAATCACGAGACATTCTTCGCGGACGTGCTCACGCGGCTTGGGCTGGCTGCCACTCCCTGGCGAATGAGGTTCTTCGATGAGTGGCAGCGTTTCGAGGGGACGGGCGCCGGCTACAACCCACTCGCCACGACCCAATCCGGCGGCGAGGACATCAGCGACCCGTGGTGGAACACCTTTGTCACCGACGAAGGCTCAGTTCTCCACGTACGCAATTACTTCAGCCTTGGGGCTGGTACGGCAGCCACCTACATCACACTGATGAATGGCTACTACCCTGCCATCCTGACTGCGCTGATAGATCAGACAATCACCGACCGCACGGCCGTCACTAACCAACTCCGTACCTGGGGAACGACTGGCTTTGCTGCGGAGATCGAGTCCGGCTGGAGCCCGGCTGCGGGAGCCCCCCCTCCTCCTGCGCCAGCTCCGGCCGGAGAGATCCCACAGGGATCGTCTCCGGCCAGTGGTAGTTCCGGTGGAACTCCACTGGCCGGTCCAATGCTCGTGTTCACGCGAGAACCCGTTAATACCTTCACGATTACAGGATGGTTCGGCCAGTGGTATGGCACTGGCGCAGATGCGTACCAGCACCGGGGGGTGGACTTTGGCTGCCCCGAGGGCAGCCCCGTCTTCGCGCCTGCGGCCGGGGCTGTGGTTGAATTCACCAATGATGGCAGCTTCGGCATAGGGGTCTGCCTCGACCACGAACACACCCCCTGGTACAGCCTCTATGCCCACCTGAGCCGCGCCTTTGTCCGCCCTGGTGACAGGGTGGCGCCTGGGAAGATCATCGGCCTGAGCGGCGCAACCGGCAGGGTAACAGGCCCACACCTTCACTGGCAGGTGTGCAAGAGCACGGCCTTTCCAACGGACATCAATCAATCAGCCGATCCCCTCTCGTTCATGGCTGTGAAGCCAGAGGAGAAAGCCTTGGCCAAAGACGACGTGAAAGCCATCTGTGAGGAGTTCGTCAGCCAAACGTTCCCTCTCTATCTTGAGGCATACTTCGACAAAGGCTTCAGTTCACGGCCAGAGCCACGCAAGTTCTGGGAGGAAGAGCAGGCCATTGTCGGGGCCACGCCAGACGTACGCCAGATCATCAGAGACGCCCTCCAGCGCGCCGCGGAGGCTATCTGATGATTGAAAGGCTTCGATGGTGGTTGATCTGGCACCTGCTCGGGAATCGGGCAATCTTCGCCAATCTGGAGATAACCAGCGGGAGGGGGTTGGCTGCTATCGTGCTGGAGATGGGGAGGGGCCTCCGCAACATCGATGTTAACGGTTTGCGCTACCGTTTTGTAGCGCCTACCTCCTGCGAGATCGAGGGTGGCCTAACCATCCGAGGAGGCTCCTGTAGTAAAGGTAGCCTCGGGGAATAGCCCCAGCAAACAGCCAGGGAGGCCCGAGAAGAACGTATGTGGCCCCGACTGCCAGCCGATGCCGCTGGACTCACCGCTCTGCCACTGTTCAGGCAACCCCTACCCACCCGGCGCCCCCGGTTGTCATCGGGAGTTCAGTTCCGGGTTCTCCTTCGACTTGCACCGTGTGGGGGACTATGGACCCCCTTCTTCCAAAGAGTACACGCGACGATGCCTGACTGAGGAGGAAATGCTGACTATGGAACCCCTCAAGGGGATGATCCTTATTCCTACCCAAAGAGAGAGGGGCACTGTATGGGTGTCCACGTCGCCCTCGCGGCGCCTTGACCTATTGACGGCAGTGGGAAATCGCGATTTCGAGGCCAGACCCAAACACCGCGGAGGCGCCAGACCATGAGTGAAACAGCTATCAATCGATGCAGTGCGTGCGGAGTGATTTGGGAAGGCTTCCACACCTGCGGTGCCACCTCCTTCCCCATCTACTCCAAACCAGTCTACCCCCTAGGGCCCACGGGCTGGCGTTGTCCAAATTGCGGCCGAGGAATGGCTCCGCGGATGGCTTCGTGCTCATGCGTCCCCAGGACAATTACGAGGCCAGCGGCATGAGCTGGCGTGACGCTTTCCGCAAAGCGCTGCAAGCCCTCTTCCCGCTGCGGCGCCTACCTGGGGCGACATGACCAAGGCGACCACCACCAAGATTCTCCCCGTCCATCTGGTCATCCCGGATACCCAGGTCAGGCCAGGGGTAGACACACAACACCTCCTCTGGGCTGGGAAGTACGTCGCTGCGATCAAGCCCGACGTGGTAGTTCACCTGGGTGATCATTGGGATATGCCCTCGCTCAGTTCGTACGAAAAGGCTGGATCAAAATACTTCGAGGGCAAGAGGGTGGGCCAGGACATCGCTGCCGGGAACGACGGGCTCAGGTTGCTCATGAAAGGCATGGGGAGGTTCAGACCAAGCCGCATGGTGATGCTCAGGGGCAACCACGAAGACCGCATCACGCGAGCCCTGAATACAGACCCCAAACTCGAAGGGCTGATCGGGTTCCACCTCTTCAACGACGTGGCCCTGGGCTGGGAGGTGCATGACTTCCTTGATCCGGTGGAGATAGACGGGATCTCCTACGCCCACTACTGGGCCAACCCCCTGACTGGGCGCCCGTACGCAGGCAGCATCGACAACATGCTGCGCACAATCGGCTTTTCCTTTACGCAAGGGCACCGTCAGGGCAAGTGGGTTGGTGGGAGAGAGTTGAACAACGGCAAGACGCAACGAGGGCTGGTTGTAGGCAGCTTCTATCAGCACGACGAAGACTATCTCGGCCCGCAGGGGAACCGCCACTGGCGCGGACTCGTCGTCTGCCGCGAGGTGGCCAATGGCACGTATGATATGATGGAAGTCAGCCTCGGGTATCTAGCCAGGCGCTACGGAGGAGTTGATAGATGAGGCAGATTATTTGGACCTTGAATAAAGACGATGCCGCCGGCAACCCAGCGGGCGGTTCTGTCTTAGGCAAGGGCTTAAGCATCGAATGGCAGAATGGTCCGCTGGGTTGCGGCGAAGAGCGCCAAGAACCGAATGGAGCTTTCGTTGAGACAGTGCTTGAGGCAGCGCTCCAGCGCCTTGAGTATTACAACGCAAGCAAGTTCCGCTACCGTGAAAACTCACTCGCTATCACGCACATAGAGGAGGCGCTACACTGGCTCAAAGCTCGCACCGAGTCACGCCAAGAGCGCGGAGTGAAGGGTACTCATGCCGCCTAGGGACCGCTTGACTAAGGTGGTACGCTAGGGATACCACGAATAAGGAGCCATACTATGGGAGCTGAAGTCACCTCGGTCCCGTACTTCCAGCCAGCGGACGCCAACAAATACAGCCTAAGACTCAATGCGTTTCTCGACGGCCTCCGGGTGGATGGATTTACCGTCGAAGGGGGGCCGAATCAGTGGTCCATCGTCGGCCCGGAAGAGAAGCTGTACGTCGCGCCAGACGATGCTCAGGCTCGCATGGGGAGTGAGGGTGGCACGTCAGCGGCGGTGGACCAGGCCGAGCGGGTCAACCCGAACAGATGAACCCGCACACTGGAGAGGTTCGGCCGCTGGCCGAGGTGCTTCACAATTCGGACTTCGTTCCGATATCGAGCGGCGTCGCACAAGCCCAATTGGAGGGGCAGCGGGTATTGGCTACCCGGGCGTTGCGTAAGATGCGGAAGGTCGAACGGCAGAACCGGAAGGCTGGGCGGCCACGATGAACACCACGCCGAGCTTGCAGACGATTCTCTGGTCATTGTTCGCGGGGGTGATGTCCGCAGCGGGAGCCTTCTTCCCCCTCGTGGCACAGACCCGTGACCCGTGGCTGCTCCTCAGTGCAGCTGGTGGTGCCTTCGTGCTGACGGCTGGCGCAATGCTAGGGATCGGGCCACGCATCCCCGCCTCTGGCTAGGGACAATCTAGCACCATCTTGCTAGCCAGCTCATGCAAACGGTCAACGCTCAACCGCAAGCGCGCTACGATCTTGTATTGCTTCTCAAGCTCATGGATCAATTCTATGGCGTCGCAGTACCATTCATAACTGTCGCATGCCCCGCATCCCCAGGGGTCTATCTGGTTACCGACACGGGGGTGCCGCGCCTTGATCTCAGCCAACCGTTCAGGCGTCATCGTTAATCACCCTCGTGGGTATCGGAGTCAATTAACCATAGAGAGGTAAACAGCGAACTTACTCTCAATCTCACCACACGGGGTCATTACAAAACCATTATGCGCGCTTCGTAACGACGCCGGCACTTCTTGCTGCCGCAGTCGCACGGTAAGACAACGCATTCATTGAGCATCACGGGGCCACCTCCCCCCTCTGGTAGTAGGCCCTGTGGGCTGCACGGCACTCGACACAGCGACAACCATGATAACCATAGGTTGTCAGCCGCCCGTGCTGGATACCAAGCCGCTGCCTTGGCTTCGGTTCTGACTTCGGCTGCAGAGCCCGCCGGGACTGCGAGTATTGTCTTTCGGCGCCACGGCAGAGGGGGCAGCGGCAGCCATACCTACTGTAGAGAAGCCTAGTCCCATGCCGCATCTTAATCACACCGAAGAGTGTGCCAACCCGACACTTCTCTTCCCACTCAACGACCTCAGCCTCAGTCATCGTGGGTGTCCCGATGGTCATGGCTGCTCTCCGAGAGCTGCGCGGGCTGCCTCGACTATACGCTTTGTGCGCATGATTGGCAGTGGCGAAGTACCGTTCCAAAGATCTTGGAGAAGATCGGCTGCATCAGCCACCACCGCCTCCAGCTCCTCGATTCGCTCTAACAGCGCCATCGCCTGTGCTGGATTGGTGGTGGGAGAGAAGGGCTTAATGTAGTTGATGTGTTGATCTCCGGTAAGAAAATAGACCCCCGAGTAGTCCGGGTCAGGCGCTTCCCACCACTCTATCTTCCCGCCCTCAAACTCCCACCCTAGCGCCGTTGCGCATTGGCAGTCGAGATCGCCTGTCTCAGCGGTCATCGCTTCCTCCGGTAAATCCCTGTCTCGCATCCAACCCTAGCCCAGCGCACCTGCTCTTTCACTGAACTCACGACGATCCTGCTGGAACCGTCAGCGAAATGCACGATCCAGACATCGCCTTTGCGATCGAGGCGCGTGATGAGGTTCATGCCTTCATCGCCTCTTTCAGCCAGGCGTGGTTGGCATCTCGCACCGCCTTGCGCTGCTCCACGGTAGCTACATCGCTCACTGGCACACGGACGGGGCGGCGCAGTTCCAGCAGATGCGCCGGCAGGGGGATGCCAGCCTTGATCGTTGCCTGCACGGCGAGGTAGAGACCGCTGTACTCAAAATCATACCTGCACATCACGAGCGGGCAAGCCGTGCAGCGCGGGGATGCCTCACAGCCAGTGTCTTTGTAGATGCTAAAATCATGACTACCCCCAACTCCGCCAGTCTGGCCGCCATAGCCAGCGCTCGGTCCGCTCTCGGCAACAGCGCCGAGCGGATAGGCGTTGATAGAGAACTCGCGCGCGCGGCTCAATTCTCACACCAGTCGTAAGTAGCGCTAAATTCATACCGCTCATACTTCGGCGGAGCCGGAGGGGGGCGGCGCTCTCTGGTTGTGTTATCCCTACCGCAAACTGGGCAATAATCGTTGAACGTCATGTACCAACAACCTTTCTCGTTCTTTACTATGCGCCCCGTATTCGTGCTCAATTCCCCAACTCCTCATCGATGCGCCCAAGCATCTCATGGACACGACGAGCGTCCTCGCACGGTATATCAGTAAGGACCGGTGAGCAGCAGTCCAACTCTTCGACATACTCACACGCTTCTGCAAGTAGGAGCCGCAAGCGGCTGACATTGTTGATAAGCTCCCACCGCGCAAGCCTGTCCAGGGCGCGTTCCATGTTACCCATCCTGAGCCACCAATGCCATAGCGACCTTAGCTAATCCGTTCATTAACTGCTCTCTGTGGATATGATCTATCACCACATACGCCATGTGGCCAGTAGGTATCGGGAGATATTGTGGTTCTGTGTAGGTAACATATCGCCCACCCTTCCCAAGAACCCATTGTGTTACAAAGCCATCTCCCCAAGCCGCCGGCTTCCGATGGCTCATAACACTATCCAGCCCCAGGGCTTTCCTTACCATCTCCGCAGTGCTCATCCTGAGCCACCGATCTCATGCCCAGTGATGACATATCCGACAATGGGGCCATTGAAGACAGGTCGTACCGTCTTCAGAACGGCTAGCTCGCTCTCAGCGAAGTGCAGTTCAGCCTCGACCGTATCGATGTGCTGCCGCAGGGCACGCTCATCGTAGCAGTCAAGGAACTCACCACACTCCTGAAGGATTCGTTCAAGGTTCTCAGGCGTAAGTCTCATGATGCGGTGTCCCTTCTGTGAGTGCCAGCCTGCAAAGGATACTTATAATCGCGATGTCTCGGAACGTGTCCGCCAGCGACTCATCCGTAACCACTGGCGGCTCAGGGATACCGCATATGTCTGCGGTGGCTCGCTCCTTCTCCATGACAGACTTAACACGGTACATCTTTTCGCAGAGGCGCATAAACATGCCGCTGACTACATCAAACCCAACCATGTTAGAGCTGAACCGATAGTTCGCCAGGGGATCGACTGAGCCGGCGGTGTAGTCGCTGCGCTTGGCTGCTTGAAGCTTCTTGATCTCTTCCAGCTCCTCAGCAAAATGATCACGCGGCGGGGGGGACACGCCGTGTATCTCAATTCTCGAAATGGGGATATTGAACACCACCCCGATCTCAGCAAGCGCATCCTTCGGCGAGCACTCCATCCGTCGCCACGCAGCCCGAAATATATCGGCTTCGAGATCAAAGATCGGCGACCTACCCCAGTGTAGCTTGAAGGTCTGCCTTGCAGCATAAATCGGCAGGTTCATCTCAATCGCCGCAATCACTTCAAACACAGATCCCTTGCTCCTGTGCCAGCCTTCGAGAACGATAAGACCGGAACACGACTGAAGCGAGATGAGCGCCCGGCGCATGTAGTCCTGCCGCGGGCGGCCCTGGTCTCCATTGAAATAATCACACGGGTTTATGATCTCATACCCAGACTCCTGCAGCCAATCCTTAGCCACCTCGTCAAACCGCGACTTATTGAAGGCAGGAAGGCCCGTCATTGGACCTGACAAAAGCAGTGTTTTCATTCTTCCTCCTCAAGCTTGATAAACACGCGCATAGCGCGCTTTGGGAGCTTGCTACTCCCCATGTAATGACCAGCGTGCCAGGATTTGCAGTAGCGACATCTATATGGATGCACCTCTGTCGTGTCTGTTGGCATGTTCTGGATGTAGGTCAAGGCAGCACGCTCAGTCCGGTGTTTGGTCTTGCGACCACAGCCCTTAGCGAAACCATGTGTCTTGGGTGTCATGGCACGAAGAGGTTAGCGAAGCGCTGCTCAAAAACCTCCCGCTGCCACTGTCGCTCCCACTGTCGCTCGTCGCCGCTAGCGGCGTCGGCGGCGGCGTCGGCGGCGACGTTGGCGGCCCTGGCGGCGGCGTCGGCGGCGGCGTCGGCGGCGTTGGCGGCGTAGGCGGC
>ERZ1292644.322-Hain-H14-01um-R2-322-length-35383-cov-7_pt1 | contig 35383 bp, 65 predicted proteins | sample MGYA00564402_ERZ1292644 | MGnify/ENA primary metagenome ERZ1292644 (study PRJEB36523, sample SAMEA6512644) | groundwater metagenome | collected 2019-01-09 | study: AquaDiva: Metagenomics assemblies of 32 groundwater samples
CTGTTGAGTTTCGGGTTGGTCTTCGGCCTGTACTTGGGCGCGTTCGGTTGTGTGGTGGCCGCGGTGGTGCTGCACCCGGCGTTCATCGCCGGCGTCGTCGGTTTCGGCGCGGCGGCGATCGCGACGATGGTCCTGCAGTGCTGCCAACCCCATCCCGGGCCGCCGACGCTGCCGCCAGACAAGCCTGAGATACCTGGGATGGATTGGGGTGTGGCCCATCAGGCGGTGACGCCAGCGGCGTGGGGGCGGGTGGATCCACTTGACCCGGACCTCGTGGAGGAGGACGCGCGGATGCGGGCCAGTCTCGAGGAACGGGGCGGCTGGTGAGTTCTGCGACCCCCGATGCCGAGCCGGCAGTGCCACCAGGGCCTTTCATCGCCAAGGCCGGTGTGTACAACCTGCCCGCCGAGACCTACCACCGTGACCCGGTGATCGGCGGTTCCCTCTCGTCGACGGGCATCAAGCGGCTGCTGTCGCCGAGCTGCCCGGCGCTGTACCGATACCAGCTGGCGCACCCGCCCGAGCCGACGGACGCGATGACGTTCGGGTCGGCGGTGCACAAACTCGCCCTGGGCGCCGGCGCGGAGATTGTCGTGGTCGAGGCCGACTCGTGGCGCACGAAGGCGGCCCGGCAGGCGGCCATGCGGGCACACTCCGACGGGCGTATCCCGTTGCTGCGCCACGACTTCGACAAGGCGGCGCGGATGGCGGCCGCGGTGCGTGAGGTGCCGCTGGCGTTCAACCTGATCCAGCCGGGCACGGGCAAGCCCGAGCGGACGCTGGTGTGGCAGGACCCTGAGACCGGTATCTGGTGTAGGGCGATGGTGGACTGGCTTCCCTTTCCGCTGCCCGGTCGCCGTTACTTCCCGGTGGACCTCAAGACGTGCCCGTGCGCGGCCAGCGAGAAGGTGTCCAAGGCGATCTGGGACTTCGGCTACCACATCTCCGGTGCGCATTACCTCGACGGGATCCGGGTGCTGGGCATCGATGCACGGCCGGTCATGCATTTCATCTTCCTGGAAAAGGACGAGCCGCACCTGGTCAACGTCGTGGAGCTCGACCCGATCGCGTTGGAAGCCGGACGCTTCTACGCCCGCCAGGGCCGACTCGAATACGCCAAGTGCGTCGCCGAAGGCCGCTGGCCGTCCTATTCGGACGAAGTGGAGATGGTCGGCCTTCCGCCCTATGCACAAAACATCTACTTCCAGGAGTCAGGCAAATGACCGACAACAGTTACGACCAGGATTACATCGCAACGCCCGCCACTGCGGTCGCCAGACGCAGCCAGGCCACCGCTGTCGAGCAGTCCCGGGCGGCCGAGGAAGTCCGCGCCGCCGTCGTGGTGGCCCAACAATGCCCCCGCGACCTGGACGCCGCGCGCCGCGAGATGCGCCAGTCCTGCGCCCAGATGGGCCTGGCCGACAAGGCTTTCTACGAGGTGCCACGCGCCGGGGAGAAGATCATCGGGGCGAGTATCCACCTGGCCCGAGAACTGGCCCGCTGCTACGGCAACTTCCAGTCCGGCTTCTCCGAGCTGGACCGCGACGACGTCGCCGGCTACAGCGAGATCACGGCGTGGGCCTGGGATGTCGAACGCAACGTACGCTCCAGCCGCACCTTCCGGGTGATGCACAAGGGCGGCAAGGGCGGCAACACACCGCTGAAAAGCGAGCAGGACATATACACCAACAACTCCAACGCCGCCGCGCGACGGCTGCGTGAAGTCATCTTCTCGCTGCTGCCGCCGTGGTTCAAGGAGGAAGCCGAGGACCTGTGCCGCCGCACCCTGATCGGCCCGGCCGACGAACTGAACCGGCGGGCCGAGAACGCCATCGCCTCGTTCAACACCACGTTCAAGGTGGAACTGGCGCAGCTTGAACGCAGGATCGGCAAGCCCCGCCCTGAGTGGACCGGCGAGGACGTCGCCGACCTCGGCATCCTGTTCAACTCTTTGCGCCGCAAGGAGATCACCCGCGAGGAAGCATTCCCCCCTGACCGTTCGACGGCCGCCGAGGTCGCCGCCACGGCGGCGGCTGCCAGCGCATTGGCCGCCCCTGACACGACCGCGCCGACCACGATCGATGAGAGCGACGCCGAGGCGGAGGCGTTCCTGGCCCGTGATCAGCCGCCCGGCGGACAGCAGTGACCGAGGTCAAGCTTGCCGACCATGGCACGGTCGTCTACCGGCTGTCCGACGGGAAAAGAGTCGGCGCCGTGTACCGGCGTGTCGATCAGACCTGGTACGGGCAGCGCCATGACGAGAAACCGCCGAGGCTGCACAGCTGGCCGTCCAAAGGCGAGGCGGTCGCCTGGCTTGAAGCCGACACGGTGGGCCGCTGCCGTCTGTGCATCCCGAGGAGTGTCCAATGACGACCGCGACCGTCCTGGCAGGCGCCGTGACCGAATGGGCCGCTCGCTGCATCCGCTTCAGCTGCCCCCACGAGACAGGCCGCGGCGCCGTCATCTACCCCCGCCGCGACCGCCGGGAGGTGGAGCGCTTCATCGCGTCCTACCCGGGCAGCTACGAACTGGTGTCCCGCCAACGACTCCACACCGATTGGGAGGCGTGCCAATGAGCCTCGACCCGGATGCAGTCACCTGGATCACCCCCAAGGTCCACGACGTCATCGCCGCGGCCATGGACTTCCACGGCGCGGGCGTGGCAGATGCCGTCTGCGCGGTCGGTGTCCGCTACGGCGACGACGGGGTGTACGCGCTTTGCTGTGGGCTGGCCGAAGCCATCGCCGTGCTCGGCGGGTTCGAGCGCACGGCCGACATGCGGCACGGCTTCACCTTGCTCAGCAACGCGACCGGCCAACAGATCGGCCCCGCCGACGTGGCCCCCACCGCCGTCGCCGAGGTGATGGGACTGCAGTTCCTGATGGCCCACCTCAACGGCGAGCTGGATCAAACGCAGGCACTGTTCGCCGCGCAACCGGTCAAGGTGTCCGCGGGCCTGGCCAAGCTGGCGGGAACCTATGGCCGCGGTAGGAGGGTCGACGGGTGAACATGGACGATCCCGTTTTCCGGCGGCTGTTGGTGTTGCAGCTTCGCCGCTACCGGCATACCCGTGTCGGGATCCGCCTGCGGGTGCGGGCGGCACGTCGAAGGCTGGCCCGGACATGAGGGGGCCCACGTCATTCGACATCCTGCGGATCCGCCGTGAGCTTGGACGCGACATCTGGGGCCCGCCAACACCGATGGGACCTGACGGCTGGATGCTGGCAGCCCCTCACCGCCGCGGCACCCTGTGCCTGACCTGCGCCCCGTTCGACGGCGTCGACTGGGTCCACGCCTCGATCGCCTACACCGACCACATGCCCACCTATGAGGACCTGTGCCTGCTGCACCGGGTGGTTTTCGCCGCCGGCTGGGCCTACCAGGTCTTCGCCCCGCCGACGCACCACGTCAACATCCACCAGCATGCGCTGCACCTGTTCGGCCGTCTCGACGGCGCCCCGGCGCTGCCGGACTTCACCCTGGGAACGAGGTCGATTTAGCTGTGGCCACCACCATCTTCGCCCGCCCAGGCTCGGTCGTCGACGACACCAAGTTGGCCCGTATCGCCACCCGAGCGCGGCACCGGCAACGCGCCGCCCTGGAAACCGGAGGCGACGCCGTGATCGCCCAGTTGTGGGGCGACATCGCGCACGCCGCGGAAGTCCTGGCAGGCAAGGTGAGCCGATGACCGGGCAGCCGCAACTGTTCGACGCGACAGCCGAAGTCCGGCTCACCCCGGCGCAGCGTCTCGTGCAGCGGCAAACCGACATGATCCGCCACGGTTTCCACCCGCTCGGCGATCCGGGTTCGGCGTTGCGGATCCACCCCGGGGTGCGCCTGGACGAGGTGGCACGCGACAACGCCCCGAGCCGGCCCCTGCGTTGTGGCCGCTGTGTTTTCCGGGAGCTGGTCGGCGGGCACGCCCGCGATTTCCCCAAGTGCATGTTCCGGCCCCCGGACTGGCCGGCGGACAGGCGGCCGCCGCGGATGAGCAACGGGGCCCGCACCGACTGCCGGTCGTGGATGCCCGCATGCACCGACTTCAAGCCGAGGCCGCGATGAAGACCAAACCGTCCACGCACTACTTCATCCGGGGGGAGTCCGACCATGCGCCGGTCAACCCGCAAATCCTTTGCGCGCGATGCGAAATGCCCGAGCACAACTCGCGGCACAAGGTGACGCCGCAAAGCGCAGAACGCACCGCATTCGAACATCGACTCATCGGGGAACGAGTATGACCACCTTTGTGTTCACGGACACGGAAACCACCTCCCTGCGCCATGACCGGCGCGCTTGGGAGATCGGCGCCATCGTGCGCGAGGAAGGCAAGGACGACACCGAACACTCGTGGCTCATCGACGTCAGCGACCTCGACCTGGGCAACGCCGACCCGAAGTCGTTGGAGATAGGCGGTTTCTACGATCGCCACCCCGATTTCGACCCGGCTCGACGCGATCAGTTCGCTGGAGCGCTGGCCGTCCCGGAGTGGTCAGCTGCCCGCGAGTTCGAGGCGCTTACCCGCGGCGCGACGATCGTGGCAGCCAACGTCGGCTTCGACGCCGAAGTGCTGGCCAACATGTTTCGCCGCAACGATTTCTGCCCGTCGTGGCATTACCGGCTCTTCGACATCGAGTCTTACGCCGCTGGGGCGCTGGGCCTGCCGATGCCCGTTGGCCTGGACAAGCTGTTGGCCGCCTACGGCCTGACCCACGATGACGCCGACCGGCACACCGCCCTGGGCGATGCCCGCCGCGTCCGCGACCTGTACGACGCCGTGAGGGCTGGCAAGACAGGAGTGGCTGCGTGAAAAGCTATGCCCTCCTGCCCATGTGGATGGGCGGCCACCTTGTCGAGGTGCTGGCCGGCAAAGACGACATGCAGCAGGTACGCCACCCCGAACACGGCCTCTTTGTTGTCCCGTTCCGTTGGCTGGCCGATTTCCCGCCCCAGGACCCGGGCGCCCCGGCGTACCTGATCGGACAAACCGTTTGGACCCGCCGCAGGGCGGTCGACGGGCAGACCGACTTCATCGCCGATGGCCACCACGCAGCGTCGTGGCTTGCCCTCAACCAGCTGTTTCTCGAAGAGCCGATCGTGCCGCTGGTGCCGGATCCGGCCTTTGGTATGGACGAGGAAGACCTGTCCGTCGACGACGTGAACGACCACAGCCGGCTGACGATGGTCAGATCCCGCAACGGCGGTGCCGCCTTCGTAGTTGCCAGCCAAGGCGGAGTCACGCTGAGCCCCACCGACGCCCGCCGGGCAGCCTGCAAGCTGCTGCACTTCGCAGCCTTGAAGGAAGCAGCATGACGCTCTACCAGATGCCGGAGTGGCTCGGCGGGCAACAGTTCAAGGCGGTCGACGGCGGCGACGACGACGGCCGGATAGGGCTGGCTGTAGGCGACGGGCGCATCATGCGGGTTCCGGTGGCCCTGGTCACCGCTGTCGCGCCGATACTTGCGCCCGAGCCGCCTGTCGGCAGCATCGGCATCGACTCCGACGGCGACGCCTGGCACCACAAGGACGAGGAATGGTGGTTTGGGTCGCTGGCCCTGTCGTGGGCCGACCTCAACGCCCAACGCGGCACCATCACCGTCTACGGTGCAGGGCCCGCTGCCCAGCCCAGCGAACCGGCCGAGGCGCTGCCCTTCGACTTCCCGGACTTCCAGGGCCGCCGCCTGCTGCGGGTAGACCGCGGCAACCGGCCCGGTCAGATCAAGTTCCAGGTATGGGAGGGCCAGGCGTTCGGCCGGGTCGCCGTCCTGGGCGCCGCCGAAGCCGAAGCCGCCGCGTGGTCGGTCCTGGCCGCCGTCCACGGGCCGGGACAGGTGGGTGGGTCATGACCGTGGACCTGCGGGTCGAACATCTGACCGAGGCGCTGGCAGCAGCCAACGCGCGGGCCGCCGAGCTGCGCCGGCTGCTGGACCGCGAGCGCACTCTCGTGCGCATCCTGGCCGATGACCAACCCGACGGTGAGGAGTTGCATGCCGCGGAGCAGGCCCTCATGGCGGCCTGGCCGAGCCTGGCGGCCGATCGGGTGTATGTGGAGCAGCTGGCCCAGGTGGCCGTGGACGCGGCATGGGCGGTGAACCACACCCGCCGCACGGCTCGCCGAGACGTGGCGGGCGAGCTGGCTGCGGTGATGGCGATCGTGCGGGCGGCCAACGTATTCCGGGCCGCTTGGGACGACGTCACCGCCGATTCCAGCCTCGCGGCATGCCACGCGCTCAACGCCGCCGTCGACGGCTACCGCCAGCCTGGCAGGGCGCGCGGGCTGCCCGGGTGGGAGCGGCAGCTGCAGGAGGCCGACGCATCGTCCACACAGGACAGCCGTGTCCGCGAAGGCGGAAGGCAGGGCGACCAACGTGGCTAACACCGTGGAGATGCTGCGCCTGATGCGGCACAGCGCCGACCTGCTCGCCGCGAACGACCCCACCGGCGACTACCAAACGCTGATCAGCGAGGTCAGCGTCAGCGACGGTTTCGGTGTGGCGGCCCGCCTTGCGGCGCTGCGGGCCGCGATGGCCACCGCCGAGTCGATGCTGCGTATGGTCGCCGCGGCCATGGACGACGACGTGCCAAGCAGCGTCCCGGCGGCGGTGAGCCAGTGAAGGCCTACTCCACCGCCGATCCGGTCATCGTCGGGGTGTTCCTCGCCTCGCAAGCGGCCGCCGCCGCGTTCACGCGGCGTCTGATCGACGATGCGTTGGCGATCGGGCGCAACAGCGGCCCGCTTCGCAGCCGCTGGCAAACCTTCGGCCTGGCCGTCGACGACCGCAATCACCCGCCGCAGGGCTGGACCTACTCCAAGGCCAAACGCAGGCTGATCCCCCGCCGCGGCCAGGACGGTGCCCAGGCACGCGCCTGGCTGAACGACCACCAGCCCACCACGGCCCAGGACACCCGCGCCCTCATGCGGGGGCACGGCCTGCCCTGCAGCGACCTGATGGGCCCTGCCCACCCCAGACGGCGACGGACCCGCATGCCGACCCTTTTCCACCACGACGGCACCCTGTGGGCCGCCTATCAAGGCACACCCGGCCACTGGGCCAGCGGACCAGCCGAACCCACCTGGACACCGCGCCCGCTGGCTGAATATCACGCCGCCCGCGAAGCGCACGACGTCAAGGAGGCCCAGAATGCCTGACGCGATCCCGTTGCCCGACGTGTACCCGGTCGGGGTGCTGCGCGACCTGCGCGGGCTGCGCAGCACCTGGAAACACGCCTCATTCGGCCGGTTCCGCCGCGATGTGGCGTACTTCCTGCGCAAGTTCCCGCAGCGTGCCCAGAGCCCCGGCTACTGGAACGGCTTCCAGGCCGACATCGCGTTCGCCGGCCAGTACGGCCACGGCTGGACCGCGGCGCGGGCGCGGATGTCGCTGGCCCGCATCATCGCCACGCAGCACTGGGCCAGCCACAAGCCTTGCGGCACCGTGCATCTGGTATCCGAGGTTGCCCGGTACTGCATCACCTGTGCCACCAAGGCCAGCAGCTGGCAGTGGCAGCGCATCCCCGCGGAGAAGAGCGACGGCCGTGGCTGACCTGGATCTGACCGATGCCACCGAGTCGGCCGCCGAAGCCCTCTGGCGCCTGCTCATCCCCGAACTGCCGTGGAGCCAGGCCCACGAGGCCGCCAAGGATGCCTGCCGTGCCGATGCCCGCACGGTGCTCGATGCGGCGCTGCCGCACCTGCAGCGGCAGCTTCGTGAGCAGATCGCCCGCGAAGTCGAGGCTTCCCCGTCCACAATGGAGGCAGGTCAGTGATGGCTCGGATAGTCAAACGCGTCGACCGGCACAACTGCTACGAGGAAGTCAAGGCAGCCGAGGAGCCTGACCTGTGGTACGGCTCGGTCATCGAATGCTCGTGCGGCAGCCGGTTCGTCAAATCCGAGGGCCAGCTCGACGGAGCCTACTGGGCCCAGGTCCCCGACATCCACGGTCGGCCTGAACCCGCAGGGGCCGACAGCGGGCCCTGGAGTTGCTCGGCATGACCCGCGACGACTTCGAAGGACCTGACTACTGGGACGACGACCCGGGCGCGGGCCGCGCCCAGGAGGAACCCGACTGCGGAGTCTGCTGCGACAGCGGCTATGTCCTTCGCCCGCCGCGTTTCTGGCGCAGTGAGCGGATGGTGCGCTGCGCCGGTTGCAACCCAAGCCGTTGGCAGGCCGCGTGTTTCCTATGGCGTTGGCGGCTGGCCCGCCTGAAATGGAAACTCACCCCGCCGCGGTGGCGGGCCAAGTACGACGACGAAGCACCGTTCTAGAAGCGCCGGAAGGAAAACAGCCGTGAACCAGCCCACCGAAGAGCAGCTCGCGATGATGGCCGACGCCCAGGCCCGTATCGACGAAGGCCACGAACAACCCGGCGACAAGCAACTCGCCGACCAGTACGAGGCCTACCTGCAGGCCGCACAGCTCGACCACGACGACGCCCAGCGCCGCGTGGAAAGCCAGTCCCGCATCCTCGACTACGCCCTCGACCTGATCATCGACAGCGCGCAAAGCGCCGTCGACGACGACATCGACGAGGACGGCGTCCTGGCCGGCGACGCCGAGCACCGGGCAGCCTGCGATCTGGCCCAGGCCATCCTCAACGGTCTGCGCACGCAACCCGGCGACCTCATCCGCTACGCGAAAGTCCACCCGGACACCGATTTGACGTTCCCTCACGGCGAGATGTGGGAGGAAGACGCCGCGTTCGCCGGTGGCCCGGACCCCGACTTCGCCGACGTCGTCCTGTATCAGGACACCGCCGGGGATCTGCGGCTTCTGCTGCAGCTGACCCCGGCGCTGGGCCTGGCCCGGCGCACGCATTGGGCCGGGCCGTGGCGCATCGTCGAGGAACCCGGCGCCCGCCAACACGCCGCCGCGGCCGCCGAACCGATCCCAGCTGCAGCCGACGCCGGCCGGGTGCCCGGATGACCGGGCCGCAGCCGACGACCAGAACCCCGTGGGGTCGCCGACCCGCCCCGGTCATCTACCAGATGACCCACCCGGGATGGCGGTGGCAGGTCTTCGACGTCACCCACGGCTACGACCTGTACCGCGACGCCCTGCCCGGCACCGCCGACTACCCGAAACGTGAGTACGTGGACTCCTACTGGCTGCGGTACTTCGCCAAACGCCGCTGCGACAGGGGAAACCTGTGACCGGCCGCATCAACGAAAGGCACAACGTGAACCACATCAAGGTCCAACTACCCGCGAAACTGTGCGACGGCCTCACCATCGAACTGGACGGCCTCGACATCGCCGCGCAGGTCGCCGGCATCGCGATCGGCGCCCACGCCCACGACTCCACGGCCACGGTGTTCCTCGAGCTTCGCCAGCCGATCGTCGAAGTCCAGGGCCCCGCCCAGACCGAGGTCACCCCCGCCCAGGCCGAGATTCTGGCCCGCCTCGGCTGGACCCCGCCGCCCCGCGCGGGCGACCGGCCCGGCCTCGACCTGATCCGCTACCTGGTCGTTACGTCCCAGATCGTCGGCAACCCCGAAAACTGGTCCACCACATACGCCAGCCCGATCCCGTACCTCTACGCCGACCGGGCCGAAGCCAACCAAACAGGCGAGGTGGAGCTCGGCCACGACGACTTCTGCATCGCCACCCTGCGCCGCGGACAGCTGCTGGCGTACGGGCCCGGCATGGACGACTTCGCGCCCCAAGACCGCGACAGCCTGCACGAGATCGCACGCCAACTCGCCCTGCAAGTGCACCCCGACGCCGCAGCCGCCGAGCAGCCCCTAGAGCAACCCCAGCGAGGCTCCGCATGACCACGATCCTGCTTCAGGGCGTAGTCGGGTCGACCGCGTACGGGCTGGCCCACGCCGACTCCGACATCGACCGTCTCGGCGTGTTCGCCGCACCCACCCACCTGTTCCACGGCCTGCGCCTGCCCATCGACAAGGCCGACGCCACCCATGTCACCAAAGACCCTGACCTGACCATGCACGAGGCCCGCAAGATGGCCATCCTGTGCCTGACCGCCAACCCGACGATGACCGAGCTGCTGTGGCTGCCCGACGAGCTCTACGAGACCCGCACCCCGCTAGGCGACGAACTCATCGACCTCCGCGTCGCGTTCGCCTCCGCCAAACGGGTCCGCGACGCCTACTTCGGATACGCGACCGCCCAGTTCAAACGGCTGCTGGAAACCGGCGAGTTCCAGTCCAAGATGAGGCGACGGCAGGCCAAACACGGCCGGCACCTGCTGCGGCTACTCGACCAGGGCTACGGCTACTACGCGACCGGCCGCCTGGACGTCCGCGTGGAAAACCCGCAACGCTACCTCGACTTCGGCGACCGCGTCGCCGCCAACCCCGAAGCCGCCCGACCCGCCCTGGCCCAAGCCGAGGCGGACTTCGCCGCCGTGCGATCACCGCTGCCCGAACGACCCGACGAAGCCACCGTCGAAGCCTGGCTCCAACGCGTGCGCCTAGCCCACTGGGACCAGCCGTGAACGCCACCACCGACACCCTGCACACCGTGCAGGGCAACCTGCTACGCGGCCTGGACCGGGTCGCCGCATCCATCGCCGCCGGAACCTTCCACACCGTCGGACCCAAAGGCGCAGCCCCACCAGCCCAGTCCGGCCACCTCACCCTGACCCTGCTGCGCATCGTCGAAACCGAACTCACCGCAAGGAACGCCCTGTGACCACGCTCATCATCACCCGAGGCCTGCAAGGCTCCGGCAAGACCACCAACGCCAGAGCGTGGGTCGCCGCCGATCCGCAACACCGGGCCCGGATCAACCGCGACGACCTGCGCGCCATGGCGCACCAGTCGTTCTTCGCCGCGCAAACCGGCACCGACCCCGGCACCGAACGGGTCATCACCGCCATGCGCGACGCCGCCATCACCGCCGCCCTGCACCGCGGCATCGACGTCGTCAGCGACGACACCAACCTGCCGGCCCGCACCGCCCGCGACCTACGCCGCCTGGCCCAGCTGGCTGGAGCCGACTTCGAAGTGTGGGACCTCACCCAGGTGCCGCTGCAGGAGTGCCTGCGCCGCAACGCCGCGCGCACCGGTCGCGAACACATCCCCGAAGACGCGATCCGCCAGATGTGGACCCGCTACATCAAGCCACTCAACGGCAACCCCATGCCCATGCCCGCCGACCCGCCCGGCGACGACCTGGAAGACCCGGTGCCCTACCTCGCGCCGCCCGGCGCCCCGGACGCCGTCATCGTCGACATCGACGGCACCACCGCCCTGATGGGATCCCGTCACCCCTTCGACGAGACCAAGGTGCACCAAGACCGCCCCAACCCCGCCGTAGTCCGCGCCGTGCAGGCCTTCGCTGCTTCCGGCCACCACATCATCTTCGCCTCCGGCCGCACCGCCGCATGCCGCCAGGCCACCGAGAAATGGCTCGCCGAACACACCGCCGTCCCCTACGCCGCGTTGCACATGCGCGCCGTCGGGGACACCCGAAAAGACGCCATCGTCAAACGCGAAATCTTCGACCAGCACATACGCCAGCAGTACAACGTCGTGTGCGTCCTGGACGACCGCGACCAAGTCGTCCGGATGTGGCGCTCACTGGGCCTGACCGTCATGCAAGTCGCCGAAGGGAAATTCTGATGCGCATCCGCAAAGCGTTGGCCGCCTTGGTGATCGGTGCCACCGTCGGCATCAGCACCGCCGCATGCCCCGCCACCAACCCGCCAACCGACGGCACCTCCATCGAAGTCGAGGTCGAAGACTGCGACGCCGAAGACTTCGCCAACAAGGAAGACGACTGCGGCTTCACCGAAGCCGACCGCAAGAAAGCACGCACCAGCAAGAAACCAAGCCCGAATTCTTCCCGCAAAAGGACATCGCGATGAGCAGCCCAACACAACCTAAAACCGACAGGGATCGCGCCGTCATGGCGCTGGTCGTGGTTCTCCTCGTGCTCCAGGTACTCGGGTGCATGGTCCGGAGCTGGCCGTTCTCGGTGGCAATCGGGTCCGCTGACATGCTGGGCGGCATCGCGTTGCTGTGGCTCGTGTTCTCCAGCAGAAAATAGCGCCGGCCATGGGGATAGGACTGGCGCCGCTGCTCGCCGTCGCGTTCATCGTGCTCAAGCTGACCGGCGTCATCGCCTGGTCGTGGTGGTGGGTCCTGGCACCCATCTGGATCCCACTGGGAATCGGCGTGCTCTACGCCATCGTCACAAGGAAGTAGCACCGAAGGAGACAGAAATGGGCAAGCCAACCACGCACGTGCTGATGGCAGTCGACCGCAGCGGCAGCATGAGCGGCCTCGCCGGCGACGTCCGAGGAAGCTTCAACACCTACCTCGACAGCCTCGTCAGCGACGACTACAAATACCGCCTCACCATCGCCATGTTCAACCACGACTACCAACCGCACTGCCGCGCCGCCAAACCCAGAGAAGTCACGCGCCTGGACACCACCAACTACCGGCCCGGCGGAAACACCTCACTACTCGACGCGATCGGGCGTCTCATCACCGACTTCGAAACCACCACTACCCTCGCCGACGGCGACAAGGTGATGCTCGTGGTACAGACCGACGGCGATGAGAACAGCTCCCGCGAATACACCCTCGACGCGGTCAGGAGCCTCATCAAGGACCGCGAAAGCACTGGCCGCTGGTCGTGCCTGTTCATCGGCGCGGGCCCCGACACGTGGAAACAGGCCGCCGGGCTGGGGTTCCGCGCCGGATCCACGATCGCCGTCGCCTCAACCGGTGCGGGCACCCAATCCACCTACAGAGGCCTCGCCGACGCGACGAAGTCATATGCGGCCGGGGCATCCGGCGACGATGCGGCCAAGCTCATCGCCGACGCCAACCCATAGCCCCCATTCAGACCTCGACATCGAGGAACACCAACAAATCGAAACCGAAAAGGAAAGAACCTTGCCCACCAAGAAACTCAGCCCGGCCGTGAAGGCGATCCGCGCCTTCAACTTCGCCCGATGGGGCCACGACGACCTCGACCCCAAGGCCGCCAACGCCCACTGGGTCACGGCGCTCGCGACCAAAGTAGAGAAGGCGGTGCGCCAGCAAGTCGCCGACGAGCAACACGCCGCCGCACCGGACCCCGCTGCACCCGACCCGGCCGCACCGGCCGAGCCGCCGACAGCATCCGCCACAGGCAACTGCGACTGTTAGGGGATAAGCACATGGCCGACGAAGCGTTCGCCGCCCACCTGCGCAACAAAGCGCTGCGCTACGAGGAGATCAAGCACCTCGGCGACCGCGTCGAAAGCCTAGGCGCCAGCCACGCCCGCGCCTGCTACCAGGTCAAGCTCGACGAGGACACCGAAGACCTCTCGGACAAGGACCTGATCATCCTGTGCGACCGCGGAAACGGCTGCTTCGGCGGCCACGTCCACACCCGAGGCGGTGACTCAGTACTCGTGGACATCTACACCGACTAGCGGCACCAGCCCGCCGCGGCTACGGCCGGGGCGGGCACCAGTCCAAGTTGGAACGTGAATTGCGTGAATTTCATGGGGGAACGGCAGCATGGCATCCAACATCGTCCGCATCCGTTCAATACAGCCAGAACTCCGCGACGCTGGCCCGGCCGGATTCTGGGTGCCCGTCGAGGTGGTCGGGGTGAGTCGCTGGAGCCAGGAACATTTCGACGCGCTCCTTGGCCCACAAGACTGCGCCCTTTATCGGATCCGGTCCGTGTGCCGGGGCTTGCTCTACGTGGGCATCTCTCGCAATCCCATCGCGCGGTGGCGCAAACACCGCATAGACAAGCACTGGTGGGGCCAGGCCAACCGGATCGACCTTGCGATCTATCCGGCCGAACACGCCGCACGAGTCGCCGAACGCCTCGCCATCGAGACCGAACACCCGCGCTACAACCTTCACCTGGCGGTCTGCTGATGGCCCGCATCCGCTCGGTCAAGCCCGAGTTCTTCCAGGACCAGGACATCGCCGTCGAGGTGCCCAACCGCGACGCCCGCCTGCTCTACATCGGCCTGTGGACCCTGGCCGACGAGCACGGCCGGCTCCGCGCGGACCCCGCGTGGATCAAAGGTCAGGTCTACGCCTACGACGACGACATCACCCCAGAGGTCGTCACGAACCTCATCGACATGCTCGTCGCGTCCGGCCGGGCCGTCCGATACCGCGTCAGAAGCAGCGATTACCTGTTTCTTCCAAAGCTCGACGAGCATCAACGTCTTGAGCCGGAGAAAGTACCCTCGCGTCTCCCCGAACCACCCTGTGAGCTGGGAGAACACGACAAGATCAGCTCGTCCGAGAATGGCGCAGACATCTCTGCGCCGCGCGCAAACCAGTCTGCGCTTAAGCAGGCAGCAGGTAGCAGGGTGCATGTAGCAGGCAGCATGGGGAAAGTCCCGGACGAGTCTGCGCCGCGCCGGGTCCCCGCCGGTGCAGACGACGCCGCCCGCCTCGTGGCCGAGGCCACCGGCGCCCCGCCCGACCTCGCCGCCGAGGCCGTCATGGCCATCGCCCGGGAACGCAAGCCGCGAAACCTGCCCGGCCTCACCCGCACCATCATCGACCGCGGCGAGATCGAACAGTGGCTGACCAAGGCCCGCAAGGCTCTGGACGCCGAAGCAGTCGCCAACGCCAAGGCGATCGCCCGAGAAGGTCCCCCATGCGCGCACGGCCTACCCGGAGGCGACCAGCGGCACCCGCTGTCGCAGAAGCCTTGGTGTGCACTGTGCCGAAGGAAGGCACCACGATGACCGACACTGAATGCTCCGTGGCGGGCTGCACCAGGTCGGCGTGGGTCAAAGGGATGTGCCGCATGCATTACCGGCGTCAGTGGACGACCGGCACCACCGACGCCCCGCTGCGTGGTTCAAAGCCCGGCGACCGTGAGGAGTCGCAGCGCCGCCGATACGCCGGGCTTGATGCCTGCCCGCGGTGCCATGCCCTGCCGGGTAACCCGTGCCGGGAGGAGCCGATGCGCGGATCACGCGTGGTCCGGCCACGAACCAAGCCGCACCCGGAACGCCCCCCAAAGGCTCCGCCATCTCCGAGCACCGACCCGTCCGAGGAGGACCAGTGACCACCACCGCCGACCCAGACAAGCCCTGCCCGCACGAGGACTTCCACGTCTCTGTGACCGTCGACCGGATCGTCCCGGCCGGGCAGGTCATCCCCACGGGGTACCTCACACCAGTCACCCGCCCGAACGGCAAGATCTACCGGCCGGTCAAGCCACCTGTCGCTGTAGAGGTGGAGGACTACCGGGACGGCACCGAGATCTACGTGCTTCGGACCCACGACATCGACCGCGCTTACCGCCTCGCCACTCGCCTCGGACTGGGCGAGGTCCACCGCGAAAGCGCCCACCAGACCTGGATCCGCGATACCTTCCGCGACGGCGGCCGGGTCTACGACACCGACCCTGAACACGGCTGCCCCGTCGTGACTTTCGAGGTGACCTGATGGCCACCATCGTTCCGGCGATCCCCGGGTCGTGTGCGCACCGCCCAACCGTCGGCGGGGTGGTCGCCCCGTTCGTCAACATCCGCCTGGCTGACGGTGGGGTTGACTTCCGCTCCCCGGACACCAAGCGCTACACCATGTGCTGGACCAACAACCTTTGCCAGACGTGCGGCGATCCGCTGGGCTTGACTGCGGTCCTGTTCGGAGGGCCGCGGCAGCTGGCGTCGTTGCGCTTCGACGAGCCGCCGCTGTGCCCGCCGTGCGCCGTGTACGCCTCGCAGGCCTGCCCGATGGTGGCCGGCAGGCAGGCCCGATACGCCGACCGGGAACGGCTGGCCGAAACGAAACGTGGGCATGTGTGCCCCACCGCCGACTGCGCATGCGGAGGTTTCGTCGCTTCGGACCCTGATGCCTACGACGCGTCCGGTGAGCCGGCCCATGACTGGTACGCGGTATACGTGCGCACCTGCGCGTGGCAGCTAACCGGCCACCACGTCGAGAGCCGCTGCACCGACGGCGGATGCCACCGGCTCCACAAACGGCTTCTGGTCAACGGATGCCAGCTTCACACCCCACCACGCAAGGTAATCCTGATCTCCACCCGGGCTGAGGGTCGGGTGTGGCGACCCCTGACAGGCCAACAGATCGGTTCGGCCCAACCAATTCAATGCGCCCATGAAAGGGATCTGCCATGAACTTTTGGGAATACCTGTCGGACCACGGCGACGATTTCATCTGCATGCTCCTGATCGTCGGCGGCGTCATCGTCGCTGCGATCGCCGCAGCCAGAGGCTAGTCCGGATGAACACCATGGCCCGGCTGGTCGCCGAACGCAAATGCCGTGGGCTGACACCGCACGACATGGCCGCTCGACTCCATGTCAGCCAAGCCTGCATCTGCAAATGGGAAAACGGTCAGCGGCAGATCACCCTTCGGGACGCCGAAGCGTACGCGGCCGTCCTGGGCCTTTCCCTGGCAGTGCTTGACCGCACGCGGGTAACGTCGTGACGCTCTTCTACGCCGATGCGTCGGTGACCCTGTGGCACGGAGACATGCGCGAAGTCATCCCTGCCCATGTCGACACCGTGGACCTGGTGGTTGCCGATCCGCCGTACGGTGCGACGTCGATGGCCTGGGACCGGTGGCCGCAAGGCTGGCTCGACACGGCCCGCCGCGCCTCGACGTCGCTGTGGTGCTTCGGGTCGCTGCGCGCATTCATGGGCCACGCCCACGATTTCGCTGCTGCTGGGTGGAAACTGTCCCAGGACGTCATCGGCCACGACCCGGACGGGCAGCCGGTCTACGGCGATCTGCAGGTGCTGTGGCACAAGCACAACGGGTCCGGATTCCACCGCGACCGGTTCAGGCGAGTCCACGAATGGGTGTCGCACTGGTATGCCGGCGCGTGGGGCGACACTCACCACGAGACACCGACCACACCCGACGCGACCGCCCGCGTCGTGCGCCGCAAGCAACGCCCTCCGCACATGGGCCACATCGACGGGTCAGCCTACGAAAGCCACGACGGCGGACCCAGACTCATGCGCTCGGTCATCACGGTGCCCTCCACCCACGGCACGGCCATCCACCCCACCCAAAAACCGGTCGGGTTGTTGGATCCCCTCATCCGTTACGCCTGCCCGCCCGGCGGAACGGTCCTGGACCCGTTCGCCGGATCCGGCTCCACCGGCATCGCCGCGCGGCTGGCGGGCCGCAACGCCATCCTCATCGAGGCCGACGAACGGTACTGCGAAGCCGCCGCGAATCTGCTGCAGCACGACCTCCTGGCAGGCCTGGCATGAACACCGACGACGAACGGCGGAGCCGATGAGCGAAGGACCGATGCTTGCCGGCCCCCGCTTCAACCCGGAGGCCCTGTACCTGGCCCCTGGACCGCAAGCGGCGCCGCGATCGAATGTCCTGGCGTGCCGTGGCACGCGACGCCGGCATCCGCAACGTCCTGATCGGACCCCGCCTCGGGCGGGGAGCCGACGTACACGCCGACACCCTCATCCGGCTCATGGGCTGGCTCGGCGAAACCGACCTCACCCCTACATCACACACAAGGAGAACCCGATGGAGAAGACCTGTAAGACCCACCAACGCCGTGGCTGCACCAGCTGCAAAGGCCGCGCCACCACCTCCGACCCGTACCAGGACACGGCGCTGTGGCTCACCACGGCCATCGCCGGCGGCTATGCCACCGACTCGTCGTGCGACACATCCACCTACGACGGGGGCAGCTCATCCTCGCCCGACTGCAGCGGCTTCTGACCGATGGCCAATGAGAAGTCACCCGAAACCAGGCTGGCGTTCGTCGACGGCCGCGATGCCCTCGCCTACCTGATCATCAGGCCGGGCGAGAACGGCGACGGGGTCGTCATCGACGCCGAAGCGCACGGGATCAGCAAGCCACAAGCGGCCTACGTGCTGCGCCACGTCGCTGACCAGTGGGACCCGTCGGGCCCGCCGAAGGACGTCACGGTCGAAGACGTCACCGCCCAGGAATCCGCCGGCGAATGCCCGCACCTCACCCCCGGGGCCGTCCACCGCTACGTCTCCACCGCCTGCCAGCACGGTCTGCACGACCAATGTCGCCGCGTGTGCAAGTTCTGCGGCGTGAGCTGTCGGTGTAAACGCCAGCACGGTGGCGACAACCCAAGGCAGGAACCCATGACCGAGGCGGCGATCGATGCGTAGCCGGGCGGACCGCAACGTGCGTCAGGAGGAGTATCTGCGGACGATCCTGGCGCGGTGTGCTCGGCTGGACCGTTGCCCTGAATGCAACGCGGTGGCTGGCAATCCCTGCCGCGAGGACGGCCGCATCCGCAGCAACCCACACCACGACCGGCCGGAACGGCGACCTCATGATCAACCTTGAGTGGGGGTACATGTGGTGCGCCAAACACCTGCGAGCGTTCCGCAGGACTTGGCCCAAGCACGCCGCATTCGCCATGACCAACCTGTTCGCGGCCTCCGCGGCCGACGAGCGGATCCTGGCTGCCGCCCAGGGCGACACCGACCGTCTGGAGCCCGTTCTGCGCGAGTTCGGGCCGATGTGCTGCTTCCTGCCCCCCGAGGTCACCACAGCCGTTGTAGAGGCCTCGCTGGCCGACCGTAAATGGGAGCCGACCACCCAAGACCCGGAGGTGTCGGGATGGCAGCCATGACACTGCGCCTTGACGACGACCTGATGGCCGACCTGACTGTCGTCGCCCAATGCGACGGCGAATCGGTGAGCGACGCCGTGCGCGCAGCCGTGACTGCGTGGATTCAGCTGCGCCGAGGCGATCCCGACTTCCAGGAAGCCTTGCATCGGCACATCGAAAGGGCGCAGCGCATGAAGAACGAATTCGGAGCGCCGACGTGACCGCCGTAGGCCGGATGGCCGGGCGCACCCAACCACCCTGGTGCCCCCACTGCCACACCGAGCCCGGCCCCGACTGCCCGTCGCGAGGGCGCACTCCACGCCAGATCCGCCGCCGGCTCAAGGCCGAGCTACGCACGGAGCCCAGGACATGAGCGAACCTGTCGATCCGGCCCTGGAGCGCCTGGGGCAGCAAGTCCGATACCGGCGTGCCGTCCTCGGGCTCACCCAAAGCCAGCTCGCCGAGGCCGTCGGCCTGACCCGCTCCTCGATCGCCAACCTCGAGGCCGGACGGCAGAACCTGCCGTTCACCACCCTGGGCACCCTCGCGTGGGCGTTCGACTGCACGATCGGTGAGTTGGTGCTGACCGAGGTGGTCGAACTGCCACCAGCGCGGTTCAACGTGCCCGCCCTCCATGCGGCGCTGGACAAGGCGCGCCACGAACGCGGGCTGAGCTGGCGCCAGGTCGCGGCGCAGGCCCAGGTCCAGAACTCGACGCTGTCGCGCATCAGCGTGCAGTCGATGGCCCCGAATCTGGACGGTCTCACACGGCTGATGGTGTGTGGCTGGGCGACACCGACATCGCGCCGTTCATCGCCACCGGGCCGGCTCACCCGACCCACGACATCGAAGGGCCGGTGCTGCGCTGATGCTCAGCAACCACGAACGTGAACTCATCGCCGCAGGCAGAACCTGCCAGTACTGCGGCAAACCCACCACGCTGTCCTGCAGCCAATGCGGGCGCAGCCTCTGCACGCCACACGCCGCCTGCAACCTCACCACAATGATCCACATCGTCGGCCTGCCCTGCCAACCATCCGCCGTCCGCGCTGTACCGGTGCCATGCCCAACGTGCGGCCACGTACCCGCCGCCCACCTCGCCGGCAGCGCCGAGCGCTGTGGCGTCTGCCCCGACAACCGATGCCAGCCGCAGCGCGATCCCACCGACCCGTGGGGACAGCCGATCATCCAGGAGCACCCGTGAGCGTGAAGCCCACACCCGCCCAAGTCCTCAACACACCCATGGACGACAACGACGCCGACGCCGACACCATCCGCGAGTACCTGATCGAACTCCTCACCGCACTGTGGGCCAAGGGCAGCAACTTCTCCAGCAAACGCCCATTCGGCAGCAGCAGCTGGTGCTACGAGCTGTACCGGCCGCTGGCCAAGGCCGGATACGTGAAGGCCACCTTCGACGAGGACGGCTACCTCGCCGACATGTCCGGCGAGGAACAGGCCAAAGCCGACAACCTCATCACCGACGCCATCAAACACCTCGGCGAGGTGCCACTGTGAGCAGCAACGACGTGATCCTCTTCGGGCACGACGCTCACACCGAGCTACGCGCCGTCCAGGCCGAACTCGCCCGCTGGACCTACCGGCCCGGCTGGACGTTCGAGCTGAAACCTGAACCCGTCGGCCGCGTCTACGGCGCCGTTCTGATCATCCGGTATGAGGCACCCGACAGCCGCACGCCCGGCGTGGTGACCACGATTCAGTCCCGTACCTTGGTCGACCCGATACTGCTCCAAGACATGATCTTCTTCGGGAAGTGGCTCCAGCATGAGATCTTCAACGTCGAACGACACGAATCCCGCGAATGGCTGCGCCGTGACGGCCACCTCTACGACGACCCACACGCCAACGCGAAGCGGGTGTCCAATGACGACCCGCCATCGTTGCGATGATCGGTGCATGTGCCCGCAGCACAAGACAGCCCTGCTCTACTGGCCAGCAGGCAGGCAGCACGCATGCCCAGACCCGCAATGCCGGCACGCCCACGGCATGGAGACTGCGATCAACGGATGGCGGACGTGAGCGACGAACCCGAACTGAGCGACTCCGGCACGACAGAGACGACCGTGCGCCACTTCGACCCCGACGGCACGCTCACCTCCGAAACCGTCACCGTGGTCACCCATCGATCCAAACCCGACGACGAGCGAGGCACGGGGATGTACCTATGACCAGATGGGACATAGCCGACCTCGCCACCCTCGGCGACATCGCCAAAGACTACAAAGTCACCAAACAGGCCGCATCCATGTGGGCCGCGCGACACCCGAACTTCCCCAAGCCGCTCGGCGTCATCGGCAACCACCGCGTCTACAGCCGCCGCCAGGTCTACGCCTGGCACACCAGGAAGTGGGGACCGCGGTGAGCCCGTGGGGCCGGCAGGGAGGCCGCCACCCCGACCCGGGGATGGGTGTGATCTGCGCGCGCTGCGGGGAGCCGCGCCTGGCCCACGGCGGACGGAAAAAGCTCGGCGCGTGCCCAGGCCAACATGGCCTGCAGGCCCACCGCTTCCAGCTACGCGCCGAAGACAAGCCCCAGCCCGAGCCGGAATGGGAATGGGAGCCAAGGCCCAGACTTCCACTACCGCCGAACATGCAGGAGATCCGGACAGCGGCTGAGCTGGACGACCTTCGCAGGCGCCTGAGCCGGGCACGCGCATGCACCGTGCCCGGCGCCGCATCGCCAGTCGCGGTGAGCGTCGACGGATTCAAACTTGTCTTCGGCACAGCCAGGTGGGTGGACCACGAGCCCGACGTGACACCCTTCGGCCAGAATCAGACCTACATCCGCCACACGCCGACGTGGGAGATCGAAGCGGAGATCAGGGTGACACCGGTGGGCCTGACCCACGAGCTGCGGTGGGGCGATGTCGACAGCCAACCCTTCTCGGGTATGGCGTTCGCGAAGTCGGCACGCCTGGAGCACGGCGAGTCCATCACGACGCTGTTTCAAGGTGTCGGCGAGGTTACCCGCCGCGAATAGGCACGAGGCCGGCCCCTGCCCAGGAAACCGGCCACGCTACCTGCAAGAAGTGAGATCAACTCCTGATCCGAGCGTAACGGACAGGAGCAACCGATGCCACGTCTATCCACCGCAACCCTCTGCTCACGCCCCGACTGCGCCCTACCACGCAGACACCGCGACGGCTGCGACCACACCAACAACCAAACCGAATGCCCCGGCTGCCTACCCGCCCAAGCCGCCGACGGCCTCAAACTCTGCCGCCTACACATCGAACGGTGGCACGAAGACGCCCACACCGCCGCCCACCTACACACCGAACTCGAAACCCAGCTACGCCGCCGCGGCCGCGGCGAATACACCTCCGGCTCCCGCGACCAATCCAACATGCCAGACATCGACGTCATGGAAACCCGCCACCACATCGCCTACCTGCTGACCGGCCTGGTCGACCTCATCGTCCACGAGCGCGGTTTCACCCCACCCAACCTGCGCGGCTTCTGGCGGCCCGCCCAACAGGCCCACTCCGAACCCGCCCAGCTGCGACTCGGCGACCAGGGCGTGGGCGGGCACAGCGACGTCGGCACCAGCCGACGCACCGCCACCGAGGTCGAGGTGATGGCCGCCTACATCGCCGCGCACGGCGAATGGTTCGCCTCCCGCGACGACGCCGGCACCCACTCGAAGGCGTTGCACGACGCCACCCACGGCAAAGTCTGGGCCCTGGCCTACCCGTCCCGCGCCCGCGACTACCAGGAGATCGGCACCTGCCCTTTGACCGTCATCGTCTACGCCGAGGACCGGTCGACCAGCGAGGAAACCTGCGGCGGCCGGGTCTTCTGGTACCCCGAACAAAGCAGCTTGGCCTACTGCGACCGTTGCGACCAGGCCGAGACCATCGAGTGGTGGCGCCGCCAGATCATGGGCGACCCCAACGCCGTCATCGACACCGTTGCCGCCGCCGCATGGCTGTCCGATCGGTTCCGCCGCCCGGTCCTGCCATCGCAGATCGCCAACTGGGCCAGCCGCGGGAAACTACCCCGGATGATGCAGGACGAAGACAAGCCGCTGCGTGACCCCCGCGGCCGGCAGCTGTACCGCCTCGACGAGCTGGAGGCCTGCGCCCAGAAAATGTTCGGCGCACCACCACAGGCACGTACACGCAAGGGGGCTGCGGCGTGAAGCACCAATGGGAACGCGACGACGACGGGGCGTTGGCCCCGGTCGACGAGGACTGGCCCTTCGACGTGCGATGCATCCTGTGCGGGCACATCGAAGAAATCCCCCAAGGCCCGCGCTGTGAGGACCTCGAACCGCCAGTCGACGGCTGCCAGGGCGTCAGCCTGGACATCATCGTCACCGTCGCGGTCTGCCACCCCGGCAAGGCCACCAAACTGGCCGACCACGCCTCGCTCTCATCCACGCTGCACGTGCCCATGTCCGCCTTCCTCGACAGCGCGGCAGGCACACCCGAACCCATCGAGCAGGCCCTCGCCGACACCGTCAACGCCGTCGCCGCACAGTGGCGCACCTTCCACCCGACCCACCGCGACACCTGGGCCCTGGCCCACACCACCAACCAACAACAGCAACCGCCGGGAGGCTGAAACAACCGCCCGCCGATTCCCCTCCGGCGCGCCCCGATCAAAATCCGTTGCAGACCCCACCACCGGGGCCTACGCTGACCAGCAGACGTTCCACCAACCCACCAAAGGGGTGCGATACCGATGTTGTGGCAGGCCATCCTCGACCCGCAGCGACTGCTGCGCGGCCGGTCGGTCATGCCCAAGGCGAACCTGTTCGCCGAGCACGGGAGCACCACGGCGAACCAGGTTAGGTGGCAAACCTAAAGCGTCACAGACGCAACGCAGGCCACCTACCGGGAACCCGGACCAGGTGGCCTCTTTCGTATACCCACACACAACTCCATATGGGTGTAGCTCAGCCGGTCAGAGCGCCAGTCTCCAAAACTGAAGGCCGCAGGTTCGACTCCTGCCACCCATGCGCAACACCGCCCAGCCTCGGCCGGGCGTCGTGAATTGAGAACTCCACAGTGGACGGCAAACGAAAGCCCAACCGGCGGCAGCACCATGCCGCACGGTTGGGCACTTCGGGAACGACCGGCGCGGTGACCGGACTTGATTTGGGATCAAGAAACGCGGTGTTCGACTCACCGGTTCCCGACTTGCTGGGTCGCACGTTACTGGTGTGCGGGGATCCTCGGCACGGATCCCGTGATGGGTTCAATTCCCATGCGATCCACCATGCCTGGCAAGCTCAGATGGCAGAGCGCTCGGTTGAAGCCCGGGAGGCTGTCCGTTCGACCCGGACGCCAGGCACTCATGGCGAGTTCGGCTAGTGGTCAGGCCACCTGGTTCTCAGCCAGGAAACAGGGGTTCGATTCCCCTACCCGCTACTCAAGCCGTCGGGGTGTCCACGGCGACATGCCACTCTTCCAAAGTGGAGTAGCGGGTTCGACTCCCGCCGACGGCTCCAAACGTTCCGGGTTGCTCTGCTGGCTGGGGCACCATGACTTTGGATCATGGGTGCGCAGGTTCGATTCCTGCACCCGGAGCCATGCCTCGGTAGCCCAACGGAAGAGGCGCCGCGCCCAAACCGCGGTCAGTGCGGGTTCGAAACCCGCCCGAGGTACCAACAAACTAGACTGCCCCCAGCGGGGCGGGCGTCTGATGCCCTCACGGGGCTCCTGGTGGGCGTGCAGCTTTGGGTCGGCCATCGCCTGACCATCGGGCCAGACCATCGAGTTGCCGTGAGACTCAACGTCGCCCCGCCCCATGCCTTCGAAGCTCACCAGGTGGAGCGCGTCCGTGGTAAGGACGAGGCTGTGGGTTCGAATCCCACCGAAGGCTCTCCGCGGCTGTAGCACAACGGTCAGTGCGTCGCCTTGCCAAGGCGAAGACCCGGGTTCAATTCCCGGTAGCCGCTCCAAACCCACCACAGCCTTGGAGGTGAACCCGGTGGAAACAGTCCTGGTCCTCAACGCCGACCTCGGCCCACTGCACCGGGTCAACCTGCGCCACGCCATCCGGATGCTCTGCCGCCGCGTCGCCGTGGTCCACGAATCGGAACCCGACATACGCATCGGGGTATTCCAAAAGCCCAAAGTGCTACGCCTCGTGGCCTACGTCGTCACCCGCTGGAGGTACACCACCGGCCCCGCCTGGTCCCGCGCCGGCGTCCTCAACCGTGACAGCCGCCGATGCGGATACTGCGCAGGTGAGGCATCCACGATCGACCACGTCGTGCCAAGCTCCCGCGGGGGAAAGAACACCTGGCTCAACACCGTCGCCGCCTGCAGCAGCTGCAACCAGCGCAAGGGCGACAGAACCCCCGCCGAAGCGCGGATGCCGCTGCGGACCACACCCGCGGCCCCCTCATGGGCAAGCATCGCCCGGCGCTGAACCCGGCTGGCGGGACCATCACACCCGCCAGCCCGATGGGAGCTGATGTAACCGGCAGCATGGTTGCCTCTGAAGCAGCTCGTTCAGGTTCGAATCCTGGGCTCCCAGCAACAATGCCGATGGAGCAGGACAGGTCCCTGCGCCGCCCTTGTAAAGCGGAGACAGCCGGTTCGAGCCCGGCCATCGGCTCCACGCCCGCGAAGCACTGAAGGTAGTGCGCCGCCTTCGTACGGCGGAGATAGCGCGTTCGATCCGCGTCGCGGGCTCCAACGGGCCGAGCACTGGTGTGCAGAGCTGTCTTGCAAACAGCTCCTGCGGGGTTCGACTCCCCGTCGGTCCACTCATGCCCGGGTAGTCCAACTGGTAGAGGCGCCCGCCTTAGAAGCGGGATGTTGGGGGTTCGAATCCCTCGCCGGGTACGCACGAAGCACCATGCCGACGTAGCTCAGTGGTTAGAGCACTCGCCTGTCGAGCGAGACGCCGAGGGTTCGAACCCCTCCGCCGGCGCAAGCACCAAATATGATCCACACATGAGCACCTACATCTTCGCCCAACGCCAACAAGACGCCCAGAACTGGGCACGCGAGCGGGGCATCCGCCCAAGAGACTGCCACACCTTCGGCACCCGCTCCCGCTGGACCGCCTACCGATTCACAGCCGAAGACGACATCGTCATCCTCGGCGACCTCGACCGCACATGGGAATCGGTCGTCCGCCGCAGCCTGGCCAAATGCCAGCAACAGCCGACCGTGCAACGGCTCCCCGCGGCAGAACACGCCCGCTCAGCGCAATAGAGCACACGGAGAGGTGGCCGAGTTGGTCGATGGCACTGTCCTGCTAAGACAGACCCGCACTTGTCGGGCCCGGGTTCGAATCCCGGTCTCTCCTCCAAACCCCGTCGTGGCCCGCGAGGTAAGGGCGCTGCTCTGATAAGGCAGAGGTAGCTGGTTCGACTCCAGCCGACGGGACCATGCCCCTGTAGCTCAATGGATTGAGCACCCGGCTACGAACCGGAAGGATGCGAGTTCGAATCTCGCCTGGGGTACGCAAGGAGGGTGGCGCCCAGTGGTGGGCAAACGGTCTTGAAAACCGTGCCGGGGTCACACCCGAGGGTTCGACTCCTTCACCCTCCTCCATGCCCCGTTAGCTGAGTGGTTTAGCCGCCGCCTCTTAAGCGGCAGACGAAGGTTCAATTCCTTCACGGGGTACCAGCATTGCGTTGCGTGCGCTGGATGCGCGACTGGACCTTCTAAGTCCTTGGCGCGGGGTTCGATTCCCCGGCAACGCGCCATCTCCCGCTAGCTCAATGGATAGAGCACCCATTTCCTAGGTGGGCTGTCCGCGTTCGAGTCGCGGGCGGGAGACTTTGACGAGCGCCGCTAGCTGAGTGGTTTAGCATCCGACTTTTAATCGGAGGAGCACAGTTCGATCCTGTGGCGGCGTACTTGCGGGTGTGGTGGAGTAGTACCACGTCGGCCTCATAAGCCGAAGGCGCCGTGCAGATCGGACACCCGCCTCCAATGCTCCGGTAACTCAGCGGCCAGAGTCCCGTCTCGACATGGCGGTGGTCCCTCGTTCGAATCGAGGTCGGAGCACTCTACGCGCGTTCGGCTAGTGGTTAGGCCGCTTGGCTTTCACCCAGGAAAGAGGGGTTCGATTCCCCTACGCGTGACCATTCTCCTGTAGCTCAATTGGCGGAGCAGGCGGCTGTTAACCGCAAGGCCGGAAGTTCGAACCTTCCCAGGAGAGCCGTTGTGCCGCAGCCCATCTGGTTGGTGGGGCTTGTCTTATATACAAGACGCGGTGGGTTCGATTCCCACGCGGCACACTCGTACGCCCGGACAGCTTGATTGGTGGAGCGCCGCTCTTACAAGGCGGAGGTAGCGGGTTCGATTCCCGCGCCGGGTACTGTGACTGGGGCTCGGAGGTAGAGCGCCGGATTGTGGCTCCGGAGGTCGCGGGTTCAAATCCCGTCAGTCACCCCATGTTTTCGGTATGGTGGTTTTGCTCCACGGGGTAACGATGTGCGAACCGTTGCTGAACTTCCCAGGCTTTGGCGCGGCGTACCGAACCTTCTGAGCCATGGGCCCCACAGGCCTTGGTTTGGATCAATAGGGAAAGCTCGACGTCTGGGCGTTCCCGTGGCGTTGCTGTGTAAGGCTCCGTAGCGCAGCGACGTAGGGCGGGGCTTGGTTCCGAGGGGCAAGATTCCTCGGTGTGTTGGGGACTGGGCTGTTGTGGCGGTGTTAACCGGTCCCCAATGAGGTCAACGCTCGCGTCTGTCCTGGGCACTGGTGAGCCCTGCGGTCTGTAAAACCGTCGCCTTTGGCTGTCCTGGTTCGAATCCGGGGGTGGACACTTTGCCTTTGTAGCTCAGTGGATAGAGCGCCAGGTTCCGGACCTGGAGGTCGGGGGTTCGATTCCTCTCAGGGGCACGCTTGTAGAGGCATGGCCCTGTGTCTGAGTGGTGAAGAGTCGGTCTGCAAAACCGGTTACGCCGGTTCGATTCCGGTCGGGGTCTCGTGTTGCCGTCCACTGTGGATGTTTCTTCGCAGGCGAGCGTTGGCGCTCGACCGCTCCTCATAAGGGTGGCTTGCCCGGATCGTCACCGGGGCCTGCGACGTGGCCTTTCAGGCGTTGGGCGAGTTGGGGGATTTGACCGACTCGCGTTTGCTGTGAGGTCCGCACTCGTTGGTGTGTAAGGGAACCCGGATCGGTGTGCCGGTTTCGGTGCGTTGTATATTGCCCTGAGTTAGGTCATTTACGGTGGTTTCGTCCGCTATGGGCTCTTATGCTCAACGGGTAGCCGCCGTGGGTTCTCACACACGGGATGGGAAAAGCACGATGACGATCCTTCTTACCAAGCCTGGCGACAACGTCGATCTGACCAAAGCGGCGGGCGGCACCCTGACCAACGCGCGCATCGCGCTGGGTTGGGACCAGCGTAAGAGCGCCGGGGACAAGTTCGACCTCGACGCCAGCATCATCGGCTGCGGCGGGAACCAGCGGTCAGCCGGCGCGGACTGGTTCGTTTTCTACAACCGGCTCAAGTCGCCCGGCGACGCGATCGTGCACCAGGGCGATGAGCGGACCGGGGAGACTGAGGGCGACGATGAGCAGATCCTGGTCGACTTCACGAAGGTGCCGGACAGCGTCACCGAGCTGGCGATCGCGATCACGATCCACGACGCGGCTCAGCGGTCCCAGCATTTCGGCTTGGTCGACAACGCCTATGTGCGGGTGATCAACGAGGCTGACGGTGCCGAGCTGGTGCGGTACAACCTTTCCGAGGACGGTTCGGGGTACAACACGGTGGTGGTGGGCCGGGCCTTCCGTGCTGACGGCGGGTGGTGCTTCGAGTCGATGTTCGACGGGTCGACCACAGAGTTGCAGGGCCTGGTCGACAAGTACCAGATCGCCTGACCGCGATGTTCGGATTCGGCCGATCTGATCGTTCGCCGGTCAACCCGGTTCCTCTGGTTCGTGATGCCGCCGGCGTTCCGGCGGTGAACCTGGACAAGGTCCGCGAAGGCGGTCACCTCAACTTGGCCAAGGCAGCCGAGGCGGCAGGTGCCGCACTAGCCGTTCGTGGCCTGGCCGGTATTCGTGCCGAGGCGGTGGTGCTGCTCGACCATTCTGGGTCGATGAAGCCGGACTACCGCAGCGGCGCGGTGCGTGTGCTCGCAACGCGGATTCTCGGGTTCACGTTGCAGTTCGACCGGGACGGCAGGGTGCCAGTGATCCCGTTCGACGGGCATGCGCACCCGGTCGTCGAGGTGACGGTCGCCAACCACGAAACGGTGGTGGAGGACCACATCTGGAGGCCCAACGACATGGGCTCGACCAATCTGGCCGAAGGGCTGGAGGTGGTGCGGGAGATGGCCGCCGTCACGAAGAGTCCGTTGTATGTGGTGGTTCTCACCGATGGCGAGCCGGACGACTGGGACCGCGCCGCGAAGGCGGCGAAGCGCACCACGAAGGCGGTGTGTGCTCTGGCGCGTTACCCGGTGTTCTTGAAGTTCGCGGCGCTGCGGCCCGTCGCCTATCTGAACACATTGGATAGTCTTGACGATTCTCATCGGCTGTTGGACAACTGCAACGCCCAGCCGCCGAAAGGCAGCGCAGTGGACCTGCTGGCGTGCACGGATTCTGTGTTCCAAAACGCGATGGCCGAAGAGTGGGATCAGTGGATCACTAGGGCTCTCGCCGCTGGGGTCCTGACGGCCTGAGGTTGCTTCACACAACCAGTACGCCCGCCCCCACCACCGCCATGGTGTGGGCGGGCGTTGCTGTTAGCCGCAAACACGTAACCAAACGGGGTGCACCTTGAAGATACAAAACGCCATCAACCACGTCGCGTTCGTCCTTGACGCTTCCGACTCGATGCGAGGCATCGGGAGAGAACTGATCAAGGTGGCGGACAAGCTAATCGCCGATCTCGCCGAGTTGTCCACCCAGCTCAAGCAGGAAACCCGTGTCACCGTCTACACCTTCTCCAATGAGGTGCAGTGCATCATCTACGACATGGATGTGCTGCGGCTGCCGTCCATCGCCGAGTTCTACCGCACCGTGAACATGACGGCGCTGATCGACGCCACGGTCCAGGCCCGCGAGGAACTCGGACAGACCGCCACCCTCTACGGCGACCACGCGTTCCTCGTCTACGTCCTGACCGACGGTCAGGAGAACGTGTCACGTCGCAGCGTCGGCGATCTGGGGCGCATGTTCTCGACGCTGCCTGACAACTACACGATGGCGTGCCTGGTTCCCAACCAGACGGCAAAGTTCACTGTCGTCAAGTACGGGTTCCCGCAAGGCAACGTGCAGATCTGGGATGCCAGCTCCGAGGCTGGAATGCGGGAAGCCGGCCAAGTCCTGAGCGCTTCAACGGCGGCGTACATGGACGCCCGCGCCCAGGGTATGACAAACACGAAGAACCTGTTCTCCATGGGCGCCAGCACAGTGAACCACAAGACGGTGGCAAAGCTGCAGGAGATCACCAGCAGTATCACCGTCCTGCCGGTCAGAGGCGCGATCGCTATCCGGCCATTCATCGAAGTGCAGCACGCTCCGATGGTCTTCGAGTCAGGCAAGTACTACTTCCCGCTGGTGAAACGCGAGAAGATCAGCAAGGACAAGAAAATCCTTATCCGGCACAAGATTTCCGGCAAAGTGTACGGGGGCCCTCAGGCGCGGCAGCTGCTCGGCCTGCCAGACAACGATGTGTCGGTCAAGCCCGACTTCAACGACCTCTACGACGTGTTCGTGCAGTCCACGTCCCAGAACCGGCTCCTGGTCGCCGGCCACGACCTGCTAATCCTCAACTAGGTCCGGCCGGCTGAACGATTGCGGGCCCTCCCGGCGTTCACCGAAAGGGCCCGCTGAACCCAAAGCGCACGCGCTAAGTTGCCGAAACCGAACAATGCCACAGAAGGTTCAGTGTGCTCAACGCACATCCCGCGATCCAAGGTGCGGGGCTCTCGTCCTACCGGCAGTCGAAGGCCCGTTTGGCTTCGCGGCGCAGCAGCCGACCCGAGCCCTTCTCCTTGAGCAGATAGCCCTCTGGGTAGCGGACCGATGAGGAGACCGTCACGTAGGTCACGATGTCCACGAGCTGGCGGCGTTCGGCACCGCATTGGCGACAGTCGGCAGACCGTTCCAGAAGGCCACGGTCGAGCAATTCTTTGATCTGTGCGCGGCGCTTGCTTCCGCTTGGACGCTGCTTCCACCAGTGGTTGTCACCGCGGCAGGCCAATGCATCCACGGTCATGTCGGCGGTGCGGTCGTCGACCATGGCGGCCAGCTGGGTGGCGGGCGTCGCGTTGGACTGCGATGCCGTCGCCGCACCAGCTTTCGACTTTGCCTGTCGCTGATTTGGCGCGCCGGTCCGCGTCGTGGTGGACTTGACTGCCACCGCGGTCTTCCCCATGGTCAATCCTCGACTTTCTGAGATCCGGCAGGGCCTAGCAGCCCTTTCAGCTTTCTTTTCAGCTTCTGATGTTCCCGCTGCTCGGCCTGGAACTGTTGTTTCCACGAATTTGCCTGTGAGTTGGCCTTTTCGAGCTTGGTCTCATGCTGCGCGATGAGCCATTCCCTGTCGGTCTCCCATTGGCCCACCAGGGCGATCAGCTCGACCAGTTCGGCGACCTGCATGGTGCCGATACTGCGTGGCACGATGACCACGGTGTTGGCTGCCACGGGTTCCTTGCTCGCCTTGGCCGGTGCGGCCGTGGCGATGGGCTCCGTGCGCGGCAACATTTCGACGGCCAAGTGGTCTTGCGCGGCCGGGTCGCCGGTGTGTGGGTCGCTGGGCAGCTCCAGTTGGTCGTTGTCGACCTGGCGGCTGCGTTTCCAGTGAAATGGAGGCGCACCGTGCTTCTCGACACGATGCGCGGCTACCGAGGCCCAGTGCGGGTGGGTGAAGTCGCAATCTGCGCAGCCGTTGCGTTTGCGGCCGTCCTTCAGCCTCAGCAAGGTCCGCCCGGCGTAGGTCCCGTTGTCTTCGTTCCCATCGGGCGGCTCGGCCCACCGTGCCGACACGACTTCCACGCCGCCGAAATACTTGGGGCATGGCACACCGTCAATCGTGTGCCGTTCGGTGTCGGTGGTGGGTGTTGTTCGTGCGTCTGGATTCACTTTGCCGGTGGCTGCCCGTGCCTGGCGTCTCCCGGTCATGAATTTGTATCCCTCTTCTGGCTGCGTCTGGTGCGTTACCCCCGTGCACCAAGACATCGACAGTACGCGTGCACCAGGAATGCCGAATGAGACATTGAGCGCGACACGCCGGTTTACTCACTCAGGGTCGAAAAGTGGACATACCCGTAACCAAAATGGCGACCACGCACAGCAACCGCGCACTAGCTTTCCGTCCGCGTCTTCCAGTCGTCGATCGCCTCCTCCAGCAACGCCCGCACCTCCGCCTCGCGGAACCGGCGATGCCCCCCAGGCGTGCGAATGCTGCCGATCCTGCCCTCAGCCGCCCACCGCGTCACCGTCTTCGGGTCCACCCGAAACAACGCCGCCACCTCACCCGGCGTCAACAACCGATCATCGGTGTTGGCCACGTCGCTCACCTTCACTTCCACACTCACCGTTCATTGCCTGAAACCTCCCGTGATCAGCTACCCACCCGATTGTTCCTGATCCACGTGGTCTAGGAGGTTTCCGACCTAACGTCCGGGAGCATCCTTCTCGTGGCCGCCGCGCTGCGGGCTCACCAAATGGACCTTCTCGCCGCCCTTGAGCGGCGCATCCGCAGGCCCCTTCAGATGCGGAGCAATCCACTGTGGACGATGCACGCCAGTGGACGGATACCACGTGTTACGCCAGAACCCGCGAACCACCCACCGGTGCCGGTACTCCCGTTTAGCCTGCTCACCGCAACCTTCGCCCTGCTCCGCCTCGCTCCTTACATTGCCGCGCAGCCGCACCACCCGGATCTGTCCACCCGGGGCCGGCTTAACTCCCTTGCGGGCCTTGGCGTTGGAAACCGGCCGCTGCGCGACCTTCACCGTATCCACCTCGGCGAGGTTGGGTTGACATGCCAACCGGAACGCCGCCAGCACGACACGCATCCACGCACCAGTGCCCTGCAGCGTCTGGGCCCTGGCAATCTCCTCGTCAGCCGACCCGGCAAGATGGTCGTACCAGGGGCTGATCGCCTCATTCTCCGGGCAAAGCGTGGCCAGCCAATCGGCATGCTCGCGCAGCGAATTGGCCAGAGGTCCACCCACCGCCTTGAATACCCGCGCCATCGGTGCGGCATAGAAGGTGAACCACACCCCGCCGCACGGCCAAGGCTGTTGCGCAGTCAGGCCCGGGTGCGGCCGCCACGTACACGCGATCACCTGAGACGCCTGTGAGTAGAGCTGATCCAACACCGCCGTCGCGCCGTGCGGGTCGAGTAGCGCGGCCAGCTGCGACTTGTCGTTGTGGTGGCTGGAGACAGGCAAGGCGAACACCGCGAAGCCGCGCTCCGACGGGAGATCGTGCCTCATCGGCGCGAACGTCGGCATGCTCGGATGCGCCGCCGCCAGCAGACCGCACATGTGCTCGTCAATGAAATACAGGTCGGCTGCCTTCAAAGCGGCAGCTTCGGCCTGCGCCAGAGCCACAGCCGGATGCACGCCGGGCGTCTGCATGTACACGTGCTGGCGCCCATCCATGATCGCCGTTTGGTAGTAGTCAGGCCCGTTGGTCCCTTCCAGCCAGCCCACCAGCTCGTTACGCAGCCGCACCACGTCCCGCGGGCCCACCTTCAGGTACGGCTGCACATCGGTAGGAAGCACCTGCGCACGCGAGACAGTCCCATCCTCTGCAAGCACCTGGCCAAGCAGGCGATCCCTCCATTGCGCGAGCGCCGGGTCGGCCAGCTGATCGAGTAGATTCACCCACTCCGACGCCTCCACCTTCCGACCCTCGGTCCGCACCTGGCTCAGCAGGTCAGTCAACCGCGGCGGAGTACCTTGCCCACCCGCCTTCTCCCACTGAAGCTGGTCGTAGTTGTTGACCATGTCCGCGACCAGCAGCGCCACTGCACCGGTCACCGGGACTTGCCGCCCGTCACCCAGGTCGACCGTCGCACCGTCCTCGGTCAAAGCCTGAGGTAGGCGCTCGACCCGGTCAGCTTGCTCGGCGTCGGAGTCTTCGACATCCATGGCAGCTCCAAACGACCAAATAGTCTCGCATTGTGACGGCTCTCATCAGCCGACCCACGATATACAGCGGAACCGATCTTCGACGCGGGCAGGTGCCGTTCATGCACGTAAACCCGCATCCCGGCGACACGGGCGATAGAGTGAAGCGGTTTAGACCACCATGCCCGAACACCCGCCCAGCGCGGGCTTGCTTCAATTTCGGGTCACCGTCGCGGTGTGGAGCAGCTCGGTAGCTCGCGGGGCCCATAACCCCGAGGCCGCAGGTTCAAATCCTGCCACCGCCACCGGACAGCCGCCAGGGAAGGGCTGTTGAGGGCCGGTTGCAACACCGGCTACACCTGGCACCAAAGAATGCGCCCGCAGGCGCGAAACGGCCGCACGAAGTACTCCGAGCCCCGTCAACCGAACGCGTAGCTAATCCCCGGCCCGGACACGATGTGCGGCTGACGCCGACACTGCCCGCGTAAAGTGCCGCGGGTGAATAGCCCGGTTTACGCGATCGAAGTCGTCAAGGGATACGCCCTCGACCCGTCGAAGGTCCGCGACATTTCGCCAGAAGTCCTCGACGCGCTGGGCCGCCTCCGCGTCCTACCGGCCGCGTACTGGGCCTCCACCACCCGCGAAGAGCGCATGCTGTTCGGCAACCGACACGGCCTATATAGCTTCCCGACCTTCGAGCTAGTCGACCGGCTGCGCGAGATCATCGGAGACCGCACCGCCATCGAAATCGGCGCAGGCCACGGAGTACTTGCCGAAGCGCTCGGCATCCCCGCCACCGACAGCCGTCAGCAAGACAAAGAACCGTGGCGCGCCATGTACAAGGCCAAAGGACAGCCAACCGTCCCGTACGGCCCCAACATCGTCGAAAGTCACGCCTCCCGCGCCGTCCGCAGCTATAAGCCGCAGGTCGTCATCGGCTGCTGGGTCACCCACCTCTACGACCCGGACCGCCACGACGCCGGCGGCAACGAAGCTGGAATCGACGAACCCGACATCCTCCGCCACTGCGAAACCTATGTCGTCGTCGGCAACGAAAAAGTCCACGCGGGGAAGGCCATCTGGTCCCGGCCACACCAGATCGAGCACCCGCCGTTCGTCTATTCGCGGGCCATGAACGGTGCACCAGAGTTCATCGCCGTATGGCAGGGCAGCGCCTCCGGCAAAGGGCCTCGCCCGTGACCGACGGCACTGCGGACATGGTTGACCGGATGAGGCCTTCGGAAACGGCTCCCATGGCGGACCCGGAAACCATCGCCCGTATCCGCGCCCTGCTCGACCTCCCCCAGGCGGATCCCCACGGTCCCTTCAGACGGACCCCAAACTGGGGAGGGGCAGCCAAATGGCACTACGCCCCTGCCTGGGCCTGCCAGACAAGCTTTGTAACAAGCTCGTCTCAGATGGCTCTAGATGCCCTGCCTGCAGAGGTGCCCTTAACAGGGCAAGGGATGCACGCAGGGGAAGCCCTGCTGACAGGGGCCTAGGTCCTGCACATAGGGCACAGGTAGAGGCCCTGCTACAGGCATATATAGAAGAGCATGGGCATACACCTACGCATTGTCCTCAATGCAATAGAGCTATCACTAAGAGCAATCCCATTACAGGGCAACACACTCATGCACGTGCACATGGGGGCACACATGCAGATTCTTTGCTATGCATGAATTGCAATTCACGTGAAGGCGCACGAATTCGCAGAACAAATGCAAAGCTCTGACCTGCGACAACACGCCCCAGGGGTACCCATAAGGGGGTTGCCCCATAGACGAATCTCAGTGCCCACGAC
>ERZ1292644.323-Hain-H14-01um-R2-323-length-35373-cov-5_pt1 | contig 35373 bp, 77 predicted proteins | sample MGYA00564402_ERZ1292644 | MGnify/ENA primary metagenome ERZ1292644 (study PRJEB36523, sample SAMEA6512644) | groundwater metagenome | collected 2019-01-09 | study: AquaDiva: Metagenomics assemblies of 32 groundwater samples
GGATGAGGCTCCGGCTTTTAACCGGATAAAGAGGGATCGTTACCCTACGGGGCTACTATGACTGAAGAAGTAAGACAGAATTTGAAAGCAGCACGTGATCATTATCACACGATGCATACAAGATGCCCACAATGTAAGGGAACATCATCATATTGGATTACATTGTGTGGTTTCACAATGACTCTTGGCAAAGAAGATCAATGTCGAAATCTTAATGAGGCACATTGTAATTGTGGTTGGGTTGGTATAGTTCATGATTTAGAACCAAGATAAATTGACCTGCAAGCTTAGGTGGCGAAGCATCTCGCTCTTAACGAGAAGAACTCGGTTCGATTCCGAGGCGGGTCATTGCACAGCGCGCTCCTGACCTCATGAATCAGGATGGCTAGATTGCAATCGTATTACCTCTAAAGTAATATAACGCCTGTGCTAACAGGGGAAGTCGTAATAATTCTAATACGCAGTCTGTTAAGGACTGAAATGGTGGTGAAAATCCATCCTTCCCCACTTCTTAGGGACTTGCAACACAGATATTATGTCAAAGAGATTATGCAGAAAGTGCGATGCTGTTATTCCAAGCAGAACTAAAATAGATGGAAAAATTAAGTTACTAACAAACCGAAAGTTTTGTTTAAGTTGTTCTCCTTGGGGATTACACAATACTAGCAAGAATGACCCTGAAGAGCGAGGAAAACAATCTAAACCTTATGCTGAATGGTCTGATAAATGGAAAAAGTCTTTAATTGCTAGCAATGTCAGAAGAACAAAAGAACGAAAGCAAAAACTAGTAGAACTATCTGGCGGCAAGTGTTCAGAGTGTGGTTATTCAAAATGCATGAAAGCATTGTGCTTTCATCACAAGAACCCGGAAGACAAGTGTTTCCCTTTGTCAGGGAGTGTGTTCGCTCAAAAAAGCTGGAAAGATATTTTAATTGAGCATGCAAAGTGCATAATGTTGTGTTGCAATTGTCATATTGAATTGCATGATGAGCAGGATAATAAGGTTAAAAATGGATAATATCAAAAAAATATTAGGTGTCACAGACAAACTAAAGGATGAGTTGCTTATAAGTATCTTGTCTTTGAACGAAGAACAATTGAAAAAATTGTCTAGTAAAGTTAAAGAAGCATTAGCTAATGCTGAATCTTCTGGTGATATTTGTGATCTTGTTATAGCACAGTTTACCGCTTGTGCATTGAGTCAGATTGTTGAGAAAATGGGCTGGACTGCACCAGATCATTCAATGTATTATTTGTATAAGTTTTAATTTTTGCGGGATTAGTTTAGTGGTAAAATCCTTGTTTTCCAAACAAGCTTCGTCGGTTCGATTCCGTCATCCCGTATTAGGACATGAACAGCATTATTACTATCAAAAACAGTTGGTTGTGGGTTCGAGTCCCACCAGAAGTTCGCTTCTGTAGCTCAATTGGCAGAGCGACCGTGGTATAAGTGTCCTTTTTTTGTGGGATAGGTGTTACGGTAGCATCTCTGGCTTCCAACCAGATGGCGAGGGGTTCAACTCCCCCATCCCATATTGATTGATGTGTGGTTAGGACATAAATTTAAAAAATCACAATCCTAACTAAAAATTGCCACTGTCGTCTAACGGCAGGATTTCTCATTCTCAATGAGAAGAAGTTGGGTTCAACTCCCACCAGTGGTACTGTGACTGAACCCAAAGTAGTCGAGGGATCAGGCTGTGAACCTGATTTTAGCGGGTGCAAGTTCCGCCAGTCACCCTATGAATAATCAATTAGTAATCTTACATGATAGTTTAGCTGAAATCAAATGCCACAAACATGGTTGGCATAACATCAATGCTGAACGATGGAACTTCAACGGAAATTTTGAGAAGCCTACGTTCTCACCTTCTGTTCGTGAATTTGAATCATGCGGTGGAGGCATCACACGGTGTCATTACACAGTAACTGATGGAAAGATCCACTACCACGAAGATAACTCACATGAGTTCGCTGGTCAAACTCTTGATATGATTCCTTTTTCAGAGTATGAGTTACAGCGTGAAGATTGGGTTACGAGACAGGACGAGACGAAAGAATTTTAATGCCTCATTCGACTTCTGGCGAGGTCATCTGTCTTTCAAGCAGAGCAGGTCGGGTTCAAATCCCACATGAGGTACTTGGCAGACATGCTGAAGACCGCCATTTCTAGGCGTTCGGTTCGGTGTCTGCTATCTTATGGAACCTCTGTATGAAATGTTTCACGCCAGAACGAGTCCTTGAATTTGAAGCTGGCAAGCAAGTAACTTCTGAAGAAGAAGAACACATGTTAGCATGTGATGTTTGTACAGAGACATGGATGGAACATTCGGTTACTGCTTCTGAACCAAGCATGATTTGGGATGATGTAAAAGGTTGGATTCACAAATGCACATAACTACTGCTATTGAAAAACTTGAAAGTTTAACTCTTTCTCAAGTTAAACACTTGTTACAACAATGCGAGCAAGAGATAGTGCAGTATAAATACTGTATCAGTAATTATCCTCCAGATCGAATGGAAAAATATGGCAAACCATTCATTGAAGGATTAGAAGCCAGAAGAGACAAAGTAAAATCGAGACTAGAATGTTTACTTCAACTGGAATCATAAGATATCACGACAATCCTTATAAGCTTGTTGTTGATATCGATCAAGAGATTTCCAACTATTACCGAAGTTTATTGCCTAAATGCATCAAACCGAATAGGCAAAGATATGAAGCACACATTTCTGTAGTAAGAAAAGAAATACCAATTAATTTGCAATTTTGGAAGAAATACGAAGGAGAAGAGGTTGAATTTTGCTATACTAATCAGGTATTCTTCAGCGACAATTACTGTTGGTTGAATGTTTTTTGTATCAGGCTTGAAGAAATCAGGTTGGAATTGGGTTTGCCAGTATCGAGTATTTACACCCTACCACCTGAAGGTTTTACGAAATGCTTTCACTCAACAATAGGTAATTTTAAGGAATAGGACATGCCTCGAATCGTAGCTGTTACAACTGAAGATGAATTACTTGAAATTATTGGGGGCAAAAATGGAAACCCCATTAGGTATTCAGATGTAGGAGATGCCGCAGGCGATCTTGACGGTGGTGATTATTTAAGTTGGCTTTGTGAACAACATCCTGGGAAATTGGTCAAAGAATTCAGGATCGTGTTAGATAAACCGATGAAAACCTAAAATAGGTAACTTAAAATGAATCAGCGTCTTGCTCATGAAGCCAATGAATGGGCTGATATGGCAACTAATGGAATTCAATGGGTTAAAAACATCATTGATGGCATTTCAACGCCAGAAAAAGCGTTGGAGAGTTTGGCTCAAGATCTTAAACATTGTCGAAGTGTGTCAAAAGAGACACAAGCAAACCAGGATGAGTGTTTCAAACAACTTCTCGCCGAAGTGCAGAGTATGCGAGATGATTATAAAGAACTATCTCCTGATGGAACAGCAGTGGATGCGTCTTACGAGCGAATTCAAGTTCTTATAAAAGAGTTGAAGTGAGTGCCCTCTGAATGTGATGGGTGCATACAATCCTCCGAAGATTGTTGTACAGGTTCGATTCCTGTAGAGGGTATGTTCGGGAGGCGTGGGTTCGATTCCTACCGGTGCGGGCAGTATATCGCTCGGCAACGTAGCTTAGTGGTAGATCAACCGAAAATTTGGAATTGTGGTGAAGTGGCTAACACACCTGATTGTCGATCAGGCTATCGCGGGTTCGAGTCCCGTCAATTCCGCTATGTCAGGCAGTAATGAAGATTTTGAATTTGGTGGTTGCGGCTGTATTTGTGTTATAGCCTTGCTAATCGTCACCGTTATAGCCTGCGTGTACAGTTATTAGGAGCGTCCAATGGAAACAAATGAATTCTTACAAAAGGTCAACGAACTTGGTGTCAGCCTTCGTCGTAAAGTGACGGAGAAGAAGCACAGTTGGAACGACGACACGTTTGTACATCTTTATCCAAAAGATAAAGCCAAGAAACCAATCACTCTAGAAGACTACCTTTACAACGAGTGGTGTACTGGTGGGATTAGTGGCGGTTCTTGTTGGGATGATGGAAGCGACGATCATCACTATGCCACATCTGGAGAGCCTGAAACAGATTTTACTGATCTTGATGCAATTCTTGAAGGATTGTGTCCGAATTTGAGTTTTCTTCAATATAAGAAGTTGACTTCTGCTATAATTAAGACTGATTCGCGAACCGAACATGAATATTATGGCAATAGTACCAACTATGCAACCAAGATGGTAAAGTTGGGTGACTTGTACGAGAAGCTAAAGGAAATGTCGCTGATATGAAGATCACGGTGCTAGTTGGTTTGCCGGGTAGCGGTAAAAGCTACCTGGCAAACCAGTTGATCGAGGATCGAGAAGATGTCATCTTCTTAGATGACATCTCAATTCTCGGTATCGATGAATTAAAGAAAACAATTGAAGTTCACGGATGGGCAGACATCATTATCTCCGATGTATTTCTTTGTCGCGAGAAAGAAAGATCAATTGCAGAACGTTGGTTCAAAAAGAATGCATCAAATTACGAAGTAGAGTGGATCTACTTTGAAAATGCAGCCAACAAATGCTATGCTAATGTACAGAGACGCAATGCCAATGGAGATTGCAGAAAAGTTGGTGAACTCATTCGTGATCTAGCCAAAGAATATGTGATTCCTGAAGGTGTTGAAGTTAAAGCAGTGTTTGGTTGACGCTTGTGTGGGGGAGCCTGGAGTCCCCGTTTCCCTGTCACGGAAAAGATCGTGGGTTCAAATCCCATCACGAGCGCTATGACACACATTGATATCATCAAGGAAGCCTATGATAAAGTAGGCATTACTTATGTTGTCCGTGAGGATGGAGAATATAAGTATCTCCTTCTTTGTAATGAAAAAACTGCCAAAGAATACTTAACGACAGATCTCGATACATTGCTGAGACAAGAGTCATTCATGGAGTTTGAAAACGGTAAGCTTGCTTCTTACTAAGATTGTTATTATGACCAAGAAAAAGCTAACTCCGTTGCAACATGAAACCAACTATGTTGAGTTTTTGAGAGTCAGACTTGCTTCTGAGAATTACAAAGCCTCTGCTACTCCTGAAGAGTATGCTGCAACACAGGTTAAGTATGATAAAGCTAAGTTCAAATTGAAGATGATGATACTTGGAAAAAAGGGTTAATCATGAGAGACTTCATCGGCGATCAACTTTCTATCGACGGTAGAATGATTCAATACCGTCTGGTGACAGTCTCTGATTATCTTGAAGCAAAAGGTTGGACAGACGAGAAGATTGAAGAGTTTGCCGATAAGAAGAATGAAGTTTTCACGCTGATTAATCAGGTGATGGCACTCAAGCAGTCTTGTTTCCTGCTTCGCCGCACAGGGTATTCTTGTGGCAGTTTGAGTGATGATCTTTATCAACTTAAGTTGAGGTTGATCCATGAGTTGAAGAGCGAGCATGATTTCGAGTTTGATGATGAATTTGTAGAACGAGATGGGAAAAGGGTCGTCAAGGTTGCTACGCATCATGCAGAACGCCAAAAGTCAATTTAACCAGTAGGAAATGAAAGTGCGCACGCTGGGGCATCTTTGGTGCAATATTGACATGACTTGCTTTAAGGGGATAAATACCTTACAGTAAAGTCTTCAGGCAATCCTGTGGTGGGTATCGGGTTCGATTCCCGAACGATCCATTTGGACCCGTTTTAATAATTGGGTTTAATAATGCCATATAATCCAACAATAGAAATGGTTATCAAACTGCTTGAAACAGAGAGTTTGCCATTTAACGAACATAGCCAACTTACTTCTTTGGTGAGAGATTATGGTTATTGGGGTGCCCGTTACTACCTTGACCCTGTGATTGAACGAAGTTGGCAACCAGATCGTGATGCTGTTATGGTGAAAAAACACTATACTATTCTCGAAAGATACGATAGATAATTATTTGCCCGATAGTGTAATGGTAGCACGATTGGCTCTGAACCAATTAGCGAAGGTCCGAGTCCTTCTTGGGCAATACAGTTTCGTCAGAAGCGGGTTCTGTACAAAAACCCATTGAACACACGCGAATGGTGTAGTGGCTCTGCACAATTCTCTGATAAGGAATAGGTCGTGGTTCAATCCCACGTTCGCGTATAGCAGTTACGGGTTCTGTATAAAAACTCATTAAATACGGCGTATGGTGTAGTGGCTCTACATGCGACTCTGATGAAGTTGAGATCCAGGTCCGATTCCTGGTACGCCGATTATGATAACTATTGAAAACTATCGCGAAGCTCAACAAACAGTAAAAGACCATCGCGTATGCGGTAATGGTGGTGTTGGTTGCGGCAAGTTGTTTAGAACAGAAGATGTCATTAGAACTGTTCAATACGCACAAGAGTATCATTGGTGTAAAGTCTGTTACGAGAAGATTAAAAATGATGATTAATTGCGGGTTCGTCTAATTGGTAGGACGTTGGTCTTTGAATCCAACTGTCTAGGTTCGAGTCCTAGACCCGCAATTGTGCAGTCGTCTAGAAACCCGCCAGATCGTCTGATAGCGATCCTTTATGGGTGAAACCAGGACACCGGAGACGTTCGGAGACATAGGTGAAAGTCCTATCTCGCACAACCACTTCTTGTTTCTACTGACAAAAGATGCTATTATAAGGCTAAAGAGAGGTGACTCATGGATTTTGTAGGTTTTCCATCGATTGAAGGCTTCCACTATGTGGTAAAGAACGGCGATTACAACAAGCCGGTTTACAATTATCGTGGAAAGATCAAGCTGCACGGTACTAACGCTGGTGTGCGTTTGAAAGACAATGAGATCGCGGCTCAATCGCGATCTCAGATTATCACCACAACTAGCGATAATGCTGGATTTGCTCGATGGGTTGATGCAAACAAGGCTTATTTCGCAAGTTTGCAGCTTGCCAATCACACGATCTTCGGAGAGTGGTGCGGCAAGGGCATCATGAAGGGAACTGCACTTAATCAGCTTCCGAATAAGATCTTTGCTGTTTTTGCAGTACAGATTGGTGTTGGTGATGATGCTCTAATGGTTGTCAATCCTGAGAAAATTGAACAACTTTTGGGCGTTCTTCCTGCTGACATGTATGTTCTTCCTTGGTGTTGCGATTCGTTTACTGTTGATTTCGGCAAACGAGTCAACATGCAGGAAACTGCTGATGCGTTGAGCAAGTTTGTTGAAGTTATCGAACCAGTTGATCCGTGGGTTAAATCCACATTTGGTGTAGAAGGCATTTGTGAAGGCGCTGTTTACTACCCAAGCGATAGCGAGCCGATTAAGAGAGTTGTGTTTGAACACTTTGCTTTTAAGGCAAAAGGTGAAAAACACGCAGTCATAAAGACTCGCGAAATCGTGCAGATTGCTCCTGAAGTTGCTGCTAGCATTGATGGATTTGTTAGCATGTTTGTAACCGAAGCTCGTTTGGAGCAAGGTTTGGCAGCAATTGGCGGTGATGCTGATATGAAGAACACTGGAGCGTTCTTGAAGTGGTTTGGTCAAGATGTTGTCAAGGAATCGGTTGCAGAGCTTGAGGCTGCTGGTTTGACCTGGGAGCAGGTTCAAAAAGATGTGCAGTCTACTGCTCGTAATTGGTTTAAGGAAAAGGCAACTGCTATTTGATATTGAAGCACCACGCAGGTTGGTGGTGCTATGTCCGGTTAGCTTAGCGGCAAAAGTATCTCGCTTACACCGAGATGATCAGGAGTTCGAGTCTCTTACCGGACACTATGAGTAAATGGATAAGAAAAGCACTTTGTGTTGAATGCAAGACTCCATTGAGTCATACTGAAGAGTATTACTCAGATGGCATCTGTCCTCATTGTGGACATAATAGTAATGGTACTATTTGTAACACTAAGGTCAAAGCAGTTAGATGGGTAGTTGACTCACAGCCTAAATGGTGGGAACGATTTATGGGCAAGAAAGTCATTGGACATTGGGAAGAAAAATGAAATACATTGTATGGGATTTAATTACTCCCTATGACGGTTACGATCAAGTTGAATGTCATACTTGGGACGAAGTTTGTGCGGTCATGAGAGAACGAACTAAGTCTTATGAGTATGACAAGTGGGTAGCTGGCAAAATACAGAAGGTTGAAACAAAAACAAAACAGATTTTTGTTACTACCGAACCAATCACTCAACCCATTGATGAAAAATGAAAGAACTTGTCGCATCGCTCCGAACTAAGAACGCAGAACGCACTGTTCTGTTTGATCAGCTTGATATGTGGAGCAAGGTTATGGATCAAGGTATTGATCCAGAAATGGTTGAATCGTTTGGTTGGAAAACCAGTTTGGTTCCTGTTTCGATTATGCAACGAGCGGATTTGTTGAGTAGAAGTGTTTTGCAATCTAAGTTTAAGAAAGAATTCCCTTGGCATGGGAGTTGGCTCAAAGTGTCTTGCAAAGCACAATGGTACAATTACGTGAACATGAAGGATGGGACTGTAAAGTTACTCGATCCCTATGTTCAAGGTTGTTAGAACATGCAGGGTCGTTCAACACCACACCAGCTTGTCAGACAGTAAGTTATGTGGTAAAATAGGATGCCAGGGCGCATATTCCTGGAGATATGGGTGGAAATCCCATCCCTGCACCATTAAAGAAAAACTATGTATTGCGTACATCCTAAGCACGAAGAACTTAAAGGCAAAAACAATACAGCAACACATTTGGTCACTGTTAGACGAAAGCCACCAAAATCTGAACAGTATCTAATGGTGGTTTGTGAAGCATGTGCAGGTAGGCTATGTCACGTTCGACCGTGTAATGTTGAATGGTGGGATAGAGTGCCAAGAACAGATAGTGGTGTACCTTGGATTCATATGGTAGTGACAGAGATAAGTTGATTGCGGGATTGGTATAATGGTATCATGCGACCTTGCCAAGGTCGAGACGCGGGTTCGATTCCCGCATCCCGCTTTATGAAACTTCAACGATTTAGATGGTACGCATCAAAGGATAAACGATACACTAAAAAGCTTTACAAGAAACATGATGAATTTTCGGAAGTTATAATACAAGACAATTCAGTTATTTTTGTAAATGCAAAGTGTAACCGTTTGATTCTAAATGGGATTCAGCCGCCTATTAAAAGAGAAGATGGAACTCATGCATTTGGTTATTTTGATATTTACAAAACAAAAGGGCAATTTCTTGCTGCTCAAGAATATTGGATTTGGAGTGAGTAATGAATTCGTACTTGAAGCCTGATTCAAAGATACCCCATAATTTTCGATGTTTTTTAAATAAGCTACAAGATGGATTAAGCGAATCACGTTGTTTCGTATCGTCGCTTGAGGAATGTGAAGATTTAGGCAAATTATCTTGTTTCGTATTGTCACTTGGGGAGTACGAAGAGTTATCATGGTATGGTTTGAGATTATTGAAAATTCTTAAAGAAGAAAATTTAGAAGTCCCTCATAACTTGCAGTGTTTATTGCTTAAATTGCAAGATGCTTTGCAAAAGAAACCTTTTCATTATGATCGAAAAAATTCTGAAGAATTATTATATGGTGGATTAGAATTGTTAGGTAGGTTGGAAGCAGATATTCTCGACTAGCTCAATGGTAGAGCGCCTCGCTGTTAACGAGGATGTTCGGGGTTCGAGTCCCTGGTCGAGAGCTATGGGTTGGAAGCTGAAGTAGAGTAGCGACGGACTGGCATCAGACAGTGCCATAAATGTTAACCCGTAGGTTGTGGGTGCAAATCCCACCCAGCCCTTTATGTACGATCCAGAATATAATTCTAAAAGACGTATCTGATCTTTGGGATCAAGTGCAAAAACTATACGATTTGAAGTAATGATGGGAATAATTCGCTTTTGACTAGATATAGCTCTATAATGCTTATCTAACAGAAAGCGCGTGTAAAATGATTTCACTTTTGATTTGGTTGTTGGTGTTTGTTGTTGCCTTCATTATTGTTAAGCTTGTCATAAATGAGCTTGGTTTGCCGGACAACATTAGAAATATAGTTTTTTTGATTATGGGGTTGATTGCTTTGTTGATTATCATTTCTAAATTGGGGCTTTTAAATGTTGGTGGAGGTCCAGGTCCGATTGTGTGGTGACGTAACCACAACGCACCCTTGCCCTACAAGGCAAGCTCATGCAAAGTGGCGTCAAGTTTCTGCCAGCAACCCTGCCAGAAACTTGACTTTTTAGTACTTCCCGATTAGACTTTTGTTATGAAAACAAAATATCGAACAATCAATAATGGTTATTATGATATTCTTCAATACCAAGTTAAATCTCCACCTAAATGGTGGCAATTTTCATCAAAACTAGAATGGGAATATGTTCCTAGACCATTTTTTCATAAAGTTTATGGTAGAGCATCTTACCTTCCAGGCATAGAAGCAATTGTGAATATAAGCAGTTTTAAGGACAATTTAGAAGAATTTGTTGCCAAATATCCTAATATCAATGAATATTGGTCTGTATTTGATAAAGAGCAAGCTGCATTAGAGGCAAAAGCTGCTGAACAAGATCAGGAAATAACAACCAACAAGTTGAAAGTTCGATATTTCTGATATATAAATGCATGAAGAAATTCAGCATTTGGGTCAAAGAGAACAAGCAATGGAACGAAGAGGGTGAGGTACGATTTCGTGCTAAGCCTATTGTCCAAACGGTGTCTCCACAGCAAACTGTACACATTCATCCAGCAACTTCTAATAAGCCATTAGCTCCAACGATATCTCATATCCCGCAAGATGACACGCATCATGATTACCATGATGATCCAGTGGTTAATCAGTTGTTGAATATAGTTAAAAACAACATTGATGGATTGACTTGGGATTATGGCAAGGATACAGTTGAAACTGCGATTGCAAGCGTATTAGATTCTGTGCCACATGCAAAAGCACAATGCGATCATTTGACTGGTTGTTGGAAAAGATTCAAAAATGCGTTGTATAAAGAGTTGAGAGAAAATCAAAATCCTTGGTGGGGTGCCCCTAGAAATGGTCCACCGAATCCAGTTATCTATGATTCAGCGTTGCTGAGACTTAAAGATATCGAAAAGATTTTTGAAGAGATCAAGAGATTATGTTCTGAGTGTGAAAAAGATGAGATCAATCAGTTGTTCTTGACGTTTATTCAGGAGTATGATAGAATTATACCCGGAATGAAGTCCATTATTGAGAGGTTTAGAAAAAACACTCCTAGAAAGTAGTGCTATGATTTATGACCAAAAAGCTCTTAGAGAAGAACTTCATGATTACCTAAGCAAAAATTTATCATTATCGATATCTGTTGAAGAGTACTATACTGGTGAGGGATACAAGAATCGAGTTGAAGTCAAATTAGATTTAACTGATCCGACTGGTGAAACAGCACCTATAAGTTGCGAGACATTTTATGTTTGATTTAAATTGAAGTTTTGCTATAATGTCTGGGTAGTATAAAAATCATTACGCTGCCACTTTCTGGCAGAAATGGGGGTGCGATGCCCTCTCCAGGCTCCATTTAGGAAGTCAAGCATGACTGAAGCAGACATTATCGCTAGTATGAAAAAGGCTCAAGCTGATGCAGAAGTTTTGAAGGCGCATTATGTTGACCTGAAAAAAATTGAAATAGCAGCAAAATGGCGAGATGCTGCACTTGCACTTGGTCGAGCGATTGATTATGTCACTCCCAAGAAAAAGAGTGGTGTTAAAGTTCAGTTAGTTACTACTGCTGGCGAATGGCAGAGTAAGTGATACCTCACCGACGTTGAATCGCAAGATTCAACAGGGCGTGTGGACCATCTAGAACGAGTCAGGACAACAGTATTATCATGGTTGCAGGTTCTCCACGAATAATCGTCCTTTGTGGCTTGTTTAGGTGAAAACCTGATATTGGTCCTGTGGTCCAGCCTGGAGTGGACGTTTCCTTGACATGGAAAAGATCATGTGTTCAAATCACATCAGGACCACTTTACAAAAAGGAGAATCATAACATGGATAGGTATGATCAACAAATCGCTATGTCCTCATGGGGATTAAAAAGCGAAGCAATAACTGTAATATTGGCACTTTCAGCAGTTGTAGCTGCTGTATTGATTTTTGGGTAATCGCTGGTGTATCTGCGCAGGTACACTGGTGTAGGAAGGATCGACACATGCTCTGCGCAGATGGTGTGTTGGATCGCCTTTGGAAGGTATCGTTCAGTGGTTATAGGACGCCGACTCCTATGTCGGAAACATGGGTTCGATCCCCATTATCTTCTAGGGAAACTTATCATGTATTGTGCCGCAATCGGCTTTTTGATTTTTCTAGCAGCATGCTTCTTTACTAAAGGCGATCCTGAAATAGCTTTAAGTTGGTGGTGGCTATTATGGGGATCATTAATTGGATTAGTGATTGAAATCGCTGCACGACTTGGTTTAGGTGACGTTGTTGAAAGTTGTGCAGATGTGTTTTCTGCAATTGGAGGCTAAATGCCTGAACTTGACATAACAACTCGATGGATGCAAGGGATTTCACATCATCCTAAAAGTGTTGAATTATTCAAGAAACTATCTGATATTGATTTTAATCATGGGGGTGACTTCTTTTGTTGGAAATCAGGTGGTGACGGCGATAATGGCGAACACTTGATGTATGAAATGGACATTATGTTTGAGCTAGAAGATGAAATGAGGTTAGAATGAGATTTTTAACGCCAGCACTACTTATTGCTGCATTTGCTTTTTTCTGTTCTATTATGCCATTTCTTTGTGCATATAATTGGACATATGGAAGCACAGGGGTAAAACTTTTGAATGGGTTAGCAGCTTTTGGCATAGTGTTTGTTTATGTTTCTGTTGTAGTAACAATGGTTTCGTTAGCTGGCGGTACGATAAAAGTTAAATAAATGCCGGGTTAGTATAATTGGAGAGGTTAGTATCATCGACAAAAGGTGTTATCTAAACCGATGTGAAAATTTTGATGATTAGATCAAGCAACATAGCAAAGGGCAACCTTAAAAACCGTGAGCCAGAAGTATGGTCTGGACAGGCTTGATTGAAGTGTCTTAACAAGTAACGTTGTTAGTAAATAACAATAAGTAATTGATGTGAAGTCCAATCTAGGCAGTACGCGGGTAATGCACTTTGCTATTCGGAACCCGAAATCCAGGTTCGAGTCCTGACCCCGGCACTATGAAAAAAACATTTACATTCATCTCGATCATTGCCATTATTTCTCTAATGGCAATTATTCCTACATTCTTTTATTACAGAGGGTATGATCGCGGATATGAAGCTGGTATTAAAGAGGAACGCTTGTCATGGCAAGATGATGGTAAAAAAGAACCTTATCTCCATGAAACCACTGAAGGCTACAGTGCAGCAAGACCCGCACCTACCTTCTATAAAGTGCAATCGTATTTTAAGAGAGATTGATTATGGAAACATTACTTTTGTCTGATTTGTTGAAAATTGGGATTAGTTACTTTCGATTAGACAGTACAAATGCCATTTTTTTCAACGACGGCACTAAAATGTGGTCCCAATATCGCGAGGGCTACAATGGTGAAGGCAGTTCTTGGGACGATATGGATTTGCTTTGTTTGCGTGATGGCAAATGCTATAATATATTGGACGATGTGTACAAAAATTTAAAAAGTAATGAACAAAGTGCTATTTATCCGTCGTTTAGAAAACGACAATCAACTTGGATAACGGAGTGACTCGTGGCGAAAGTAGACTGCATTGCTTGTGATTGTTCTTACGTCGAAAGCAATCACGCAGTTTGTCCAAAATGTGGAACACCTGATTATATTCTGGATTCTGATCCAGTTGTAGTCAACGCGGCTGTTGATGTTTTTATAAATCAAATATCGTTAGAGCAACGTCTCGAACGAAATGTTAAACTAAAAAATATCAATTCCTTACGTCCACCTGGATTGTTGCGCAGAGTGTACAACTGGCTTAGTAATCAATGAAAAAACATTATTTTGCAATAATTACTGGCATTGTGGATGCAATCATCATTGTGATAATTGGTATTGTGTTTTCGGGGGATTTCTGGTTGGTAGCACTCGCGGCTGTGTTTATTGGCTTATTCAGCTTCATGGGCACTATGAGGTTTTGAAAATTTCGCTAAGATATGCTATACTAGAGACTTAACCCCTCTCCATAAGGATTTTATGCCAATTAAGGGACTCACGTGTGCCATTATTGCGATTCGGAACGATATTATTGTAAACGGTAGTCCTCATAAAAACGGCAAATATGTTGGCAGTATTATTTCAAACGGTAAAGCTCTATTTAATACAGAGCCAATTTATGATACAATGGAGTTAGCAATTGAAGCAATGACTAGTGTGGTCGAGAGGATTCGACAAGCTAGTCAAGAACGACGAGACGCCAGTTTCGTATAACGGCTAGTACGGTTCCCTCATAAGGAACAAGCAGTGGTTCGATTCCACTATCTGGTATACACAAAAAGGTGTAAAATGATTACGGTAAAAGGTCGATATCCTTATGAATCAAAGCCTTTAACACCCAGCAATATGCTGGTTGATACTGAATGTTGGAAATCAACTGCAAGAGTACGGCTCGATGACGAGGCTAATCTTGATTTTTGGTTAGAAGTTAGCTTTGATCGAAGTGATTTGGAAGAAATGCTTCGCAAAATGGATGAATCTGAAGATTGAGCTTAGGGACCATAGCTCAATGGTTAGAGCAGCCCGCATCGGTCAGACTGCCGATTCATAACGGGTCGGTTGCAGGTTCGAGTCCTGCTGGTCCCATTGATTTTTAGGGGGTTGGTGTAACGGTAGCATACAAGACTTATAAACTTGGCTCGAAAGAGTGGCGTCAGATTAACGCTAGGCGAGGGTTCGATTCCCTCACTCCCTATACAAAGGAAAATCATGTTAGTTCCAATTTTAAGAGAGCAATTAACTATTGCAATGAAAGCAAAGGATGAGCCTCGAAAGAGTGTTTTAAGGCTTGTTATTGCTGAGATTGAGCGAATGCCATCATGCGGCACAGAAGACGCTCAAAAAGCTAGTGAATTGCGATGCATTCGCAAGTTGATTGAAGGCAATAAGGAAACTATTGCTGTCATGCCGAAGGAAGACGCACGACTTGCTCCACTTGTTTGGGAAAATGAATTTTTGAGCGAATTGCTCCCCAAGACGCTAAATATTGATGAAATCAAGGTAGAGCTAATTGCTGTTCAAGATAAGATAGTTCAAGCAAAGAGCGAAGGTCAAGCAACTGGCGAAGCCATGAAACACTTGAAAAGCAAAAAGCTTGAAGTGTTGGGCAATGATGTTCAATCCGTAGTGAGGGAGTTGCGTGGTAATTAGAAATTTAAGCATTACTCAGAAGAATGACGCTAGCTCTATCAACAATAAACGTGGAATGGCACGTAGAGCTAAGCGTAATTCAAGCAAGCGAGCTAGACAGCTTCTTGCTAAAGAAACTATTTTTCTGATAAATAATTCTTGACATTTTTAATTCGGTGTGATATATATGTATTGACTGATCGCAGAGGAACGCCGGATGCGTGGGAGAGCCTCATAAGCTCATCATGGTTGGTTCGACTCCAATCTCTGTAATAAAAAGCCACATCTAAGATGTGGCTTTTTTGTTTCACATTTTTAACGAAAAAGCATCTACATACTATTGAAGTCTGTCGCCGAGATGGTTAATCCAGGGATGTCGATCTAGCCTTTCGGATACAAAAGTAAGATAGTTGTTAACAAGAAGTTTTCAGCCTTATGACAGGCAGAGTCGTCTTTCAGGGATAAGGGAGAACGGCTCATTTTTAAAACACTGCTCATATACGATATCTGCTTACGTCAGACGTAGTGAGTATGTTCCTTGCGGAGCGTAAGAAACCGCGAAGTAAAATAGGATATGTCACATGCATCATCAAGGCGTAAATTGTTTTGAAACAAGACCAGGAACTGTAGAAAACGCAAATTGTAAAGCGTGTGGGTGTTTGATGGAAGTAGAACGCAACTTGCCAGCAATAGGTGGTTTTGCGGCAGCTATGGGTGGTTCTAATCGTATTAGAGATCGTTTCACTTGTCCTAATTCAAATAATAAATGGCATCATCAAGCTGTTTCGTTAGTTTTAGAGCAAAGTAAAACAAAAAGTGCAAAGTTGACAGCTTTATTACAAGAAGAAATTAATGAAATTCTTGCAACAAAGACGCCAACTAAAAAGTAGGAGGATGCCCATGTGGGAATTTTTAGCGGTAATTGTTAACAAAAACGGTCAACGAATTAGCGCAGAAGTAAAGGTTGATAAAAAGAACCAACCAACTGAAATTGAAGCCAGACGTGCGATTATACACGATTGTATGGCGGCAGGTGGTAACGTATTAAAGATCGAAATCGCGGAAATGCAATTTGAATAACCTTTTGCTACATAAAGCAGGAGGTTACAATGTACAAATACATATTATTTTTATCACTTTTTGGTTTATTGGCAGGTTGTTCTTCAACGCAGCAAATTTCTGTCGAAACCAGTTCAGCCACAGTGGAAGAAATCACTGAAATTGAAACAGTCCTTGCTAAAGGCAAGCCAGTTGTGGTAGACTTCGGTGCGCCGTGGTGCGGTCCTTGCCGAAATTTAGAACCAGAGTTTAAGAAATGGGCAGAGAAGCATCCAGAAGCAATCTTTGTTAAGGTAAATACAGACAAGTCTAAACAACTTGCTGCTGATTACAAAATCGAATTTATTCCCCAAATCATTGTGATGAAAGGTGAAAAAATGATTCGATTATCAGAGAATACTGAAGCCAAGATTGTCGAAGCGATTAAAGCACTAGACTAGTTTGGAGATTCACAATGAAGCTACATGAAGTCAAACAACTGGTTGGAAAAATTGATGCTACGCTTCGATCTGACGATCCACGCATGCATCGCCGAAGCGTGTTGATCACTCACCAAGATGGATCTACATTGTTTTTTCGGTTTGCCTTTATGATGAGACATGGTAACTGGTTGCTGGTTTTTAGTGAACACCAGGGATCACATGTGTTTTCGATTAATGATCTTGCTCAATTTCAACAGTTTGAAACTATGCTTGGTGAAGTTGAGGTAATAGATAATATCGGCAAACCGATCATTAAGCTTAATTGTGATTATTGTCAAAACGAAATAAACGCACACGATATTAATTCCATTTTCGATAAGATGGGCAATCGTATTGACGCTGATATTTGTGAAGGATGTGCAGAGCTTCATAACCGCAAAAAGCCAAAAATTGACTTGCTTGATTGCGACTAAATTATTGCTATAATAGAGGTTATGAATACTCTATACGAACGCAATGGTTTGATCTTCTGGGATCAAGAAGCCATCCGAGTCCGCAAGATTTGCGAAGATTATTTTGCTTCAAAGCTTGAGCAAAATCTTCGTAGCCAAAATGGTGCTTTCTATTTTATGCAAATAGAAGCTCCTATTTTGACGCCTGCTTCGTTTGTGAATCCGCAATACACAGCAGAAGATATCTACACTACTTCTGATGAATTGGTTCTTAGACCTGAAACCACGATGGGCAGCTATGCGTATGCAAGACATTTGTTAACGCATCACACTAAGACGCGATTGCCATTTGTGGTTTGGCAACATGGATTGTCTTTTCGACGCGAACAAGATCAAGTTACAAAGAATATGAGATTGAAGCAGTTCTATCAGCTTGAATTTCAGATTTTGTTTAGTCCAAAGACTGCGAATGACTACAGTGTTTCAATGATTCCTGCGGTTCAAGAAATGATCTCCAACCTGATTGGTCCTTGTCGAGTTGAGCCAAGTGATAGAATTCCAAATTATGCTGAATGGACGCAAGATATTGTTCATGAATCTTCCAATATGGAAGTTTGTTCTATGTCGAAACGAAAAGATTTTGATTTGGCAAGCGTATTAGAAGTTGCAATTGGAACTGATCGATGCGTTTACCATTTTATGAATAAGTGAAAAAATGAATTTTCTTCGTCGTGTTTTTGGTGTTTGTAAGGATCGATGGACCCATGATTGGATTCGAGATAAAGCTGTTCTAACAGTAGCTGGCGGATCTGAATTGATTCCTCATCGCATATGTAAAGTTTGCAATAAATCTGAATGGTTGGTTGTAACCTATGCGGGCATCAATGGACAGGTACGAGAATGGCGACCAGTTGCCGATATTTATTACGGGTGATATATGTTGAAATGGTATTGGAAACACTGCAAGAATGCAATAGGTTTTAATCGACCATATCCAGCACCAATTATTGATGAGATCAAAGGGCTTTTCTCTTTTTTCATAATAATGATCTCACTTTCAATCGTTTCTGGCTTAGTTGTGGTTGCAGTGAGCAAAATTCGCTTGATTTTGCAGTAATTTTTGCTATCATACTAGTGTTGACTTACTTGGGGGTGAACTGGTTTCGATTGATTTGCACAAGTAAGCGTGGCAGGCGGGTGTTGGTCGAAGGGCACTCTATAAAATCGACCAAATTTCAAATGCTGATAGCAATGCTCATCAGTTCGCTATGGCTGCTTAATTAGTGGGGTAGCTCGCAAGGGCTACCCAATTGGTTAACACCATATCCGAGTTAGGGAGTTTTCCTAAGACGCCTTAACTTAACCTCTACCTTGGTAGAGGGCGACTCCGCAAATTTAGGATCGGCATCCGAACCGTAACGAGAACGGTGCCTAAAAAAAGTTACTAAGCGGTAACAAGCCTGCTTGTAGGCGTGTTGCAGTCGAAAACCAAAATACATGACAAGCCTGTAGAAGCGATTACGGACCAAATTAACACGAGAGTTCGATTCTCTCCACCTCCATTAAAATTTCTCACCAGAGGCTGTGATGAAGCGGGAAAGCCATTTGGCTGAAGCGATTAGCAAAGCAATCGAGATCCACATGGCTGACAACGGCACAATAACAGCGCCGGATAAGCTTGTGAAGCTGGTGGAAGCTGCTGTAAAAGGTTACTGCTATCCGGGTTGGATTTGTAAACGTCCTCCATTGCCGACGCCCCGGAAAGCAAAATGATTTTCCAGAAATTTCCGGAACGAAAGAATATCAATGACTTTTTTACACACTGATCCAGATGGTAGAAAAGCTGTTGAAGCTTTCATTGCCGATTATGAAAAATCAGCAACTTCTCTTGGCGAAAAGGCAGCAGCAGCAGCAATGCGTGTGCTTGTTTTTAATGGAAAGCCTCTTGAGAACATAGCAGATGATGCTTTTCGTTGCGAGCATGTCCTTCAAGCGTTTCGTGGGATGTTAATCAGAACGGCAGAGAACAGGAAAGCACTTACGTCAATGTTTGCAAACATTTTTGACAAGAAGACGCAAGATGCCTAAAGAAGATGACAGTATATTCGGACTGCTCAAAAAAGGTCATACTTTAGAGTATGTTTCTGTTGCTAAAAAAGTAACCAGAGAAAGAGTCCGACAAATTGCTAAGGTAATGGTAGACTTCAATATTATTACCACGCCACCGGCTGATTATAAGGCAAGACAATCATGAGTCCGAAGAAATGGGAAGAACTTAAAGAAGGTTGGGGATTAGATGAAGTTCCGCACCCTCTTCGAGAAGAAGTGGGTTGCTGTATGTGTGGTGATGTAGAATCCAAATGTAAACTTTATTCTGAATTTATTGGTTTATACAATAACTCAGGGACTGTGCGAGAAATCCAAATTGCTATTGATCGAATTCGTCCTAATTGTTTTTGCCGTTTCCATGCAGAAGAAATGTTTAAGGAAAGAGAAGAGTAGTCATGGACATTTCAGAACGAAAACGGCTTATCGCACTTCATAAAGCTGAAGAACAACGACTACTTGCTCCAATTGCAGATGAGTTAAAGCAACATCGTAGTGCTGTTGACAAGTTGTTGCGTGAATGCACACATGAATTTAGACCTTTAACCAAAGGGGAATTAGAAGATGAATGGATGAGCGAAATTGCAATTTGCACAATTTGCAAGGAAAACTTTGGTTGGCGATGCAAGGAGTCTCCAGACGGCACATGTCATTATTGTGTTGAAGATGGGAAAGTATGTCTTATTGATGGGACAGAAGTTGAAGCTCCTAAAGGTTGGGAGAATAGATACGAGTGTATTTATTGTGAGATGCCAGACGAACGCAAATAAGGATTCAATCATGAATAACAAAACAAACATCCAAGTGAGCAGGCTTCGCCTTTACTCTCACTATGGAGGTTTCAATGAAACGTTGGCACTTAGAACTCAGTGTTACCACACGTAACTGGAAAGAACATCGCAAAATTCATGTAGAAAGCAACAAAACTTGGAATCGATCTATTGGTCAAGATCCATATGAAGTTGATTGTGCTTGCGATGATCAAATTGGACGATTTCGCAAAAAGGATGCTTACGATTGCGGGAACACACGTTGTTACATTTGTCATAGCGATAAATTGCCAAAACGTCAGCTACACGAGCAAGAACAAATTTCAGAACTTTCTTTTCAAGAACAAGTTGCTGAATTTTATGAAAACAGTTGATATAATAAAGGGGTGAGATCCACCCCTTTTCGAGAAACAATGAGAAATTATCCAGCTACTTGTATTGTTCTAATACTGCTTACAGCTTTGATAGTGTTGGGAGCATTTCGACCGCATATCCGCAAGGCATTGGGTGTTGATGATAAATCTTTTGAAGTAATTACTCCTCTTGTGGCGGCAGAACCACCTATCCCAGAACGTCTTCAAGTCATTAGTGGTCCAGTCAAAGTACGATCTTCTTGCTGGGAATTGTATGTTGTTAAAGACACCAAAACTGGCAAGGAATATTTATTAGCAACTGGTCACGGTCAATCCAGCACAGCCCTCACACCACTTGAATAACCATGAATCGCGAAATCATTAAACAGCTTTGGTGGGAAATGTATCAACCACATCAACATGAAATTGTTGGTGGTTTTACATCTGTTGACAACAAAGAAGTAATGATATTCCGAAATCGCAAATCAGGTTTAAGCACATACGTTTATTTGCATGATAACATGAAAAAGCTTATGCCTTATTTTAAAGAATCGAAACTCGACAGTAGATGTCCTGCTTGCAATACATCCCTTTGGGATGGGAAATATTGGCTAACTATCTGTCCGGCGTGTCGCCACGATATTGAAGCCTAACCAAATAAGTAGTCTTCCTTGTAAAACTGTGATTTTATTGCTATAATTCGCTTATGCGTGAAAGCGATATTATCCCTGATTTCCCAAGAACGCGACATTTGCCACATAAGGCAAATACCGCAAAAGGGGACACTATCGCGTCAAAGGCTGATTGCAATGCGGTTTTCATGAGCGATTTGGTTACTGTAGAAGAGAAGATTGATGGTGCCAATACAGGCATGTGCTTGTTTAAAGGCAATCCAATCATTCGGAATCGCAACCATATTCTGAATAAGGCATTTACCCAAAGAAAAACTGCTGCAAAGATGCAGTTTGCCAGTATTCATAATTGGTTTTATGCGAACATGGACAAATTTGAGGCTCTAAACGAGCTTCTTGGGTTTGAAGCTGCGGTGTATGGCGAGTGGATGTTTGCTGTTCATGGTATTCAATACACTAAGTTGCCAGAAGTTTGGATTCCGTATGATATCTTTGACTGGCAGGCTGGCAAATTCGTTGACACTGCTCATGTACGTGCGGCTCTTAAAGAAGTAGGTTTTTGGACACCGCCGCTTTTGTATTCTGGCAAAGTCGAAAGCTGGGAGCAACTTGAAGCTCTTTGTAACCAAAAATCAGAATGGTCTGATGAGGTTCGTGAAGGAATTTATGTTAAAGTAAGTAGTGATCGATGGGTTACTGATCGATTCAAAATGGTTCGTGTTGGATTTAGTCAAGGTGCGAAATGGTCAGATGATCGGATCACTCGTAACCTTGTAGAAAAGTAAGTAGTACTGGTTCCGTGTCTACGCTGTAGTGAAAACTATAGAGGAAAGTCGAGCCAACATTGCTGGACGTGGAAGAGAAAAGAAGCAATTCTGAGTATCGTTATACCACGGAGGTTGTAAGCCATACAGACCTAGTGGGAAAGCAACACTATAATGGTCGGGTTGGTGCAGGTGTGCCGTAATGGGCTACCCATCGAAAGATGAGATAAATGTAGATATAGAAACAAAACCTCGCTTATGAGAACCAGTACTATTTATGTATACGCCTCCTTGGTGTAAGGGATAGCACTTCAATTTCCTAAATTGACTGAACAGGTCCGAGTCCTGTAGGAGGTATTATGTCAGCAAGATGGCTAGTCGATCCAGGTGGTGCTGGAGATCTGAACAATGTTAACAACATTATTTATGCTATTCAAGAATTAGGTCTTGAATGCGTCACGCAAAAGTATAAACCATTCGATGTCACCGAATATAATTTTTTTCTTGATTCTGGACCAATTGTCTATTATGGTTCACTTAATTGTTATAAAGATGCAAAGAAGAAGCGACCTAAATGGTTTCCGCTTGGTTGGAATAATTGGCAAGCATTGCGATGCCAATCTTATTTTGCACATTGGGGCAAGTTCCTTGTTTCGCCAGAATATGGATTTTTTCTTTATGGAGAACTAATACGTTTACAAGATTTTCTCTATGAAGTTTTTTCAGACTCTGAAGAACGTATCTTTATCAAACCTGATGAAAATGACAAACTATTCAATGGTCAACTGATTGCTAGAGGGCGATTAGAAGATTGGATGCAAATTGAAAATTCTTATGGAGCTATTGATCCATCAGCACTATGCATGGTAGCTAAGCCTGTTAAAATCGATGCTGAGTATCGATTTATTATTGCAGACCAAAAAGTATTAACAGGAAGCCAATACAAGGCTGATCGTGCATTTGAAGTCTCTCCTGATTATCCTGCTGATGCTGCATTATTCGCCGAATTGGTAGCACATTCATGGCAACCACATCCAATTTATGTTATGGATGTCGCTCGTATGGTGGATGGAAATTATCGTTTGATCGAAATTGGTAGTGTTAATTGCGCAGGATATTATCGTTGCAATATACGATTAATTGTTGAAAAGATGACTGAAATTGCATGTAGAGAATGGGAAGAGTGGAACAATGGCAGATAAACCACTTGTCGGCATTATCATGGGTTCAGGCGTAAGCGATTGGGAAACACTTTCCTACGCCGCGATGACGCTTGCACAATTAGGTGTGCCTTATGAAGTGCATGTCATTTCGGCACACCGAACGCCAGATCTTTTATTTGAATATGCTAGCAACGCAGAAGATAGAGGATTGCAAGTAATCATTGCAGGTGCTGGTGGATCAGCACACTTGCCTGGGATGACAGCCGCGAAAACTGCATTACCTGTACTAGGTGTGCCAATTGAATCAAAGATATTGTGTGGAATTGATTCGCTTTTGTCCATTGTCCAAATGCCTGCGGGCATTCCTGTTGGCACACTTGCTATTGGCAAAGCAGGAGCAATTAACGCAGCAATATTAGCAACATCAATTTTGGGCAATAAAGATCCTAAATTCAGGGAAGCGGTCCACAAGTACCGTCAGAAACAAACACAAGATATTCTTGATAATCCAGATCCAAGAGAGCAATCATGATTGATAAAGTTGATGTTTTCATGCAAGCTAACCAACCACAACATCTTGCTGTTAATGGTGAAAGACCAGATCTTCCCGAAGACAAGCAAGCTAGATCTTGTTGTGGCAAGTCTACTATTGGCATGACCATTCAAAGCGTTAATCTGCCAGTAAAGCTAATATGTACTGATTGCCAATGGCAACTGGAACAGTGGATGAAACGATCCGACTCAAACCTAGAGGATTAACAATGAATGATATTCATGCGGGCAATCCGCAATTTGAAAAAATGGATCATGATAAAGAAATGGAAGCTTTACTAGACAGTGGCGGTGTTCAAGACGAAATATTAAAAGTTATAGCAGCATGCAATACAGAAGAAATAGCTTCTATTGAAAAACTATCTGAATTACCGTCACAACTACATGTTGAATTAACAGGAGATCAGAAGGAACTGATCATCAACTACATGTTGGGCAGCGTTGGCAAAGGTATTTTTGAGGATGATCCTGCGTTTTGGGATGGTATTCCCGAAGACAAAATAGAGAAACTTTATCCTTCCTATTCCGATGCTGCACAACGATTTGTAGACGAACTCCGAGAATACGCATTAACGCTTGTTTAATGCTATAATAGAGGCAAGGAGAACAGCATGATCGATTTACTCCAAAGCTATCTTAAAAACGAAATCCCAATGCTTCTTCAAGATGACAGCAATTGGGATTCGTTGATAGTGAACAAACGTAAGCCTTTCACTTATCGCGTGTTTGCCAATGTGGGGGATTATCGAATTTGTCTTCACAAATTTGATCCATGCCATACACATGAAGCCTTTATCCACCCTCATCCTTGGGAAGGGGCATTTACCCTTCTCCAAGGCAAATATCAAATGAAGATCGGTCAAGCCATTAACCGTGAGGATCTCCCTACTGCATGGACAGAGTTTATTCTTGCTCCTGGGTCAATATATCAAATCATCAGTCCTTTAACGTTTCATAATGTAGTGCCATTAGAAACTTGTTATACGGTTATGGTAAACGGTAAGCCATTTCCCCCTGAAGTAGCACACGTTAAAACTGTCACCACCAAAGGGAAAGATCTCGATAAGATGCCTCCTGATGAATTGAAACAACATTTGGCACACTTTCGTAAGTTGCTTGGAGTCAAGTGATGGAATACCCTTATCAGTTCACTTTAGATAATGAGATTTTTCCTTATGATGAAAGTCTTACTTCATCAGACAAGGAAAGCGAATATGACTACCTTTATGAAATTAGTGTAGTATTGAGAAAGCGTGATGGTGTAATATCAGTATCTCGGTGGGGAGTATCGTTATGGTATGATGATGGCGATGCTCTGATGACCAACATAGTACCACATCGATTATTTCCAGGCAAGCGTCAACTCAGCACAGATGACCTCAAACAGATAATACGTATCAATTTGGAAGGCATGCCGGTGCCAAAAGAAGAAGTGGACTCACTCTATCAACGATATTTGGAAGAAACCAAAACTTAAATCATGAATATTGTCTATATTGGACCAAAGTACATATCGCCTAACTGTGACATCTTAGTTCCAGATCACCATATAACTGTAGGATCTTTACAAAGCGGCGGTTACTTAGTAACCCCCCTGTACACTGACATACAAGATGAAAACAGTATTATCGAGTATTGCTATTCAAAATCACTTAAAGTAGCAATATTCGGTGGTCTAAACACTTCTACTAAAGTTCTCGCTTGTTTAAACGGATTGAATATACCATGTATCCACATGTGGTGGGATCATACCAGTCCTCAAAATCAAGCTTTAGCCGAATCTTTGTGCCCGCTTGTTGATCTTAACGTAGTTATGGACATGACCACGCCAGCTACCACAGCTTATCCAGACAAATATCTCTACATGTGGTATCCATTAGATCGTAGATTGTTCTTTCCTGGCACAGAACGTGACATTGATGTGTGTTTTTTGGGCACAGTGTTGCCAGAATTCACAGATAGGATTCATTATTTGAGTTTGTTGGAGAAAGCAGGCTATAAAATTCATGTTCGCACTGGTGTTTATCGAGATAACCCTCTTACTATCGAACAATACGCTGAAATATTGAGGCAAAGCAAGATTGCATTGAATTTTACAATGTTACCTCAATACCAATGTCATCAAAGTAAGACCCGAACAACAGAAATCCTACATTGCGGTGCTTTATTGCTGGAATCTAGCAATGAGCATACACCAAAAAGGTATATTGAGGGGAAAGAATACGTTTCTTTCAATAGTTTTGAAGATTTAACAGCTAAAATCGATTATTATCTATTTCATGAAGAAGAGCGAAGCGAAATTGCAGCAAATGGATGCAAAAAAACTCATTCAAATTACAACGAACGTGCATTTTGGCGAATGGTATTTGACAAAATGATGTAATTTTGCTAGTATAACGATGTCTAGTGGCTTAAAATGAGTGGATTGTGGACATAAAAATCGTTTTTAGCAATGGATATGTCCGGGATGTGCCGAACCTTCCAGGTGGTGTGAGTGTCCAAGTCTATAATTACGACTTAGACAGGTTCTCCAAGGAGAGCCAAGAGCCTGATCCTGAAGGAAAACCTTGTGTAGCCACGATTTGGACACGGTATCCTGAAGATAAGTTAGGAAAAACCGTATATGTTGTTCGGCATACGGTCAGGATTGCGATCAAAAAACGAAAAATTGAAATAGTAGACTGTCCCAAGGGAATTACCGTTAGAGTTATATGAAGACTTACCCTAGCATCCCATACCCTGACTCTCGTGTCATTGACGAGTACTGCTACGCTTTCTACAAATACGATGGTTCAAACCTTCGCTTTGAATGGTCGAAAAAGCAGGGTTGGTACAAATTTGGCACTCGAACACGTTTATTTGATCGCACAGATCCAGATTTTGGTTCTGCTGTCGATATCTTCCTCAATGGTTTGGGCGAAGGAATAGACAAGGTATTCCGCAGTAATAAGGAATACAAAAACAGTGATCGTGCGATTGTGTTCGCAGAGTTTTTTGGTGCCAGTAGTTTTGCTGGGCAACATGTAGCCAGTGAACCAAAAGAATTAGTGCTTTTTGATGTGAACGTTCACAAAAAAGGCATTTTAGACCCGAAAGAATTTATTGCAGATTTTGGTCATCTAAAGATTGCGGAACTTGTGTATCAGGGTCCGTTTTCTGAAGTGTTCATTGAAGAAGTTAAAGAAGGCAAACTACCTTTAGTAGAGGGAGTGATAGCCAAAGGTGGTTCTGGACATAATCTTTGGTTCAGAAAAGTAAAAACAGCAGCTTATAAAGAGAAGCTGAAAGAATTCTTCAAGGGTGATTGGGAGAAGTATTGGTAATTTAACTTGATAAATAACAAACGTATGCTATGATGGCATTGTTGTTTATTGCTTTTAAGGTATACATACAGATATGATGACAATTGTAGTAGGCGGCTGCATAGCTGCCGCTTTTTTTGGGTTGATTTATTTGCTGAATCAACAACCAACAGTATTCGATGATGATGTAATTGTTGAAGAGACAATTATTGTTGAAGAGCATTATGAGGAGCATCACTAACATGGGAAGCAAACAAGGCGGATATCCACCGTAGATATTTAACAAATCGAGCAAAAAGCTCGGAAGGAGTGTGTCATGAGTGTTTTAGCACAGCAAGAAGTTTTAGTTCTTAACAAGGGTTGGACGGCAATTGGTATCGTCACTTTAGAACGTGCCGTAACAATGTTGTTCTCCACCTATAAGGACGGAACTCCTAAAGCTAAAATCATCGATCCACACGACTTCCAACAGTTTACGTGGAAAGATTGGAGTGAACTGAAGCTAAAGGAAGGTGAGCCGGGCATTAAAACTGCCAAGCAAGACTTCCGAATTCCTACAGTCATTCTATTGAGTCGTTATGAGAAGTTGCCACAACAAAAGGCAAACTTCAGTCGTCGTGCATTGATGAGGCGTGATAATTTCACTTGCCAATATTGCAACAAAAAGCCAGGGACTACGGAGTTGACGCTTGACCACGTTCAACCGAAGAGTCGTGGTGGCAAGACGACTTGGGATAACATCGTGTGCGCTTGCGTTGACTGTAACGCAAAGAAGGCAAACCGCACACCTGAAGAGGCTAAAATGAAGCTTCTTTCGGTTCCTAAGAAGCCTAATCTGCCGATTTGTCGTCACCATGTGCAGAAATGCGAAAGCTGGAAGCACTTTATCAGTGAGGCTTATTGGTCAGTTGAGCTAGAGAACGAGAACGAGAAGTAATTTCCTGCCCCGTCTGGTCAGTCGCAAGACACCAGCGGGGTTTTTTCATGCGCCAATTCAGTGTCTTTACAAGCATTGTAAAATGCAACAAATTTCCTAACCATTTTCATTGTGTGATTAAGATCGGCAAAAGCTTGTGGCGAGTGATTGTGATAATATCCAGTGCCAATATTTAATCCTTTGCAACCGAGATGTTCTAGAAAAGAAATGTCACTAAAGCTACCTCTACCAACTTTCATACCATGATACTCAACCATTCGTTCTAAAATTGGCTCTTGGTATTGGTACATTACCACATCTGTTCCAGCACGATCAAAGCTAAACATCCAATTGTATTTTTTATCAGTTTTGAAGTGTGCTGCTGTACTTTTCCCTTTTTCTTCGCCCTCAGTAAGAAGAAGATCAAACTCGATCCCAAGTTTAGGCAAGATCTCCAACAACAAATAAACGCCTAAACGATCATCTAAACAAGGATGGGAGACTAGACTGCCTGATTTTTGAAGTGGAGAAGGCTCTAATACAGTATCTAAGTGGGCGATCCCAAGGATTTTAGTATTACGATCATCGAAGAAATATGAACCATCAGAGGTGCTGGTTTGTTCACCATGTTTTACAAAAGAATGGATTGGGAGGTCGCAAATTTGACTCAATGATTCGATATTAATCATTGATGGATTTTTAGAACGTGACATCTACCTATTATAGCAATAAATTAGGAGGAGTATGACAAAACAACAATAAATTTGGTGCAATCTCAATATATAAAGGGGAAGGTAAATACACTATGAAGAGTTTCAAAGAATACGCAGCTAAACGCGGTTTCAACTTAGACGAAGCGTCTAATGGAAGCAGCAACAGCAAAAAGCAAGGTGCTGACGCATTGACTCTGGATGCAAAAGACTTTCCTATTGAGGAATGTGCGCCAGAGGTCATGAAGATTCACGCTGCTTTCCAAAACCCAAAAGTTAAAAATTACTTCCACGAACTCCAAAAAGAGCAACCGGATGAGAAGTACTTTAAATTTGGAAAAACACCACAGCATGATCGAACCGCAAGAGAGATCGCTAGCACATCGAGAGACTACGCCAAGAATCTCAAATTTGAAAAACACAAGCTTTATCTAATTGGCAACACAGTAAAAACTTGGCTTCAAAAAAGAATGCATAACGCTCAAAGCATGAATCCAGAATTCCCATGTGCCTTCTGTGAAGGTAATACTGAATGGAATTTAGGGACTAGCGCACATCCAAATGAAGTTTGGGTTATTCTTCACCAGGGACAAAAAGATGGTATTGTTCCAAAAGATGCACAGATTAGTTGGGGTGATAAATCTACTGGATCGATAGTTGTAAAAATGGCGGCACTTCGACACTTGCGTAAGAACGTAAAGATTAACATTCAACCATTCAAGATGCCTGTTCAGAACACAGAAGGTGGTGGTGGCGAAAGCGGTCCAGCAGCTAAGCCTCAGTTCGGCGTTGATATGAATACTGACAAAACAAATTTCAGCAAGAACTCTGAAGCCCTTTATTTCGATATTGATGAACGTAAAGTTTATGATCCAACCATGCTTGGCATCAGCGATCTTCGTAGCAAGAAGGATGAAGACGGTGATTCAGAAGGTAAGAAAAAAGCTTTTGGTGGTGGAGATAAAGGCTCATCATTCGGTGGAGGCGATAAGAAGCCATCGTCAGGATTCGGCAACAAGAAGCCTTCTAAGCCAGCATTTGGCGGTGGAGGCGATAAGAAATCTTCAGGTGACAAAAAGCCTTCCTTTGGCGATAAGAAGCCTTCTAAGCCAGCATTTGGTGGCGGTGATAAAAAGTCTTCCGAAGACAAAAAGCCTTCCCCATTCGGTGGAGATAAGAAAAAGCCAGCATTTGGCGGTGGTGACAAGCCAGCTAAAAAGCCTTTTGGGAAGTAAGTGATTTGTTAAGAGTTTCAGTGTAGACACAAATTTTCTTTCCGATTAATGATGGTGCTACTGGATTCTCCAAGTATTTCTTGGCGTAAGTCCAGGGCACCATTCCTCTTATATGGAACTCCACATCGCCTTCTACCACATCAGAATATGGATTATAAACCATAACAATAAGATCATTTTCGTCTCCTTCTGTTAGGATTTTATCCATACCGCCCATACCGCTGCGATTTGATAATTGAAACATGAAACTTTCAGGATAACCATCTGAAATTGCTTTTTTACTAGTAGATTTTACATGGACACGTAGTTGATTGTATTGTTTATTGCAAAAATTGATATCATCATATAACAAATCTGCATTCCAATTTTTTTGATTTTTTTGATATATTTCTGTATCAGGCATTTTATTTGGGAAGTTGTAACTCTCTGTTAAGAATTGAGATGCAGCGAACTCAGCACACTTATATCCCCAAAAAGAATAAACATTTGCTGGCTTACCACCTCTTGTTTTTTGATACCATTTAGAATCATTTTCAACACGCTTTGCACCGTATGTTTTACAGTGATCGTTGATTTCTGATTTTATGGTAATTTTTGGAACGTTTTCTAAAAAGAGAATTGGATTCATAATAGATACCTTTGATATTGGTATCAACCTTATAACTTAATCAAATTCTTATAGCAACTTTTTTTGGAGATTCATATGGTATTAGAACCGAGATACAGCAATTACTGGTTAGATCTTGCTCGTAAAGAAGCTGAAGCAGAAGAGAAAAATAGAAAAATGACTATCAGTAATATCTTGGCAGGATTGCTTAGATCAAAAAGAAAAAAACCATAACTGATATTGATATATTCGTTGAAATAAGTTATTCTTCAAATATGATGAGTCAATACGTAAAACTACTATTGTTGATGGAATCAAAGCCTCTCCAAATTTCTTGGCTGGAGAACGATATAATTGAAGGTGTTTCTAAAAAACAAGCACATCAAACAATAGCAAAATTAAAATCACAGGCGACTGATTCTTTAGATGTCGAAGAGTATTTTTCGACAAACTATTTGTTAAACCTAACAGTCGATGTGTCATTGGTTAATTTGATATCGTCATATATAAAAACTCTTGGTCGTGTCAATGACGTAAAATACATATACATATCAAATAGAATTAATGTTCAATACTATTTTAATGTAAAGAAAAGTTTTTATCCTACACAATTCAATGACGATACGACTAGTGTTATTCAAAATAGCGTTATTAATAAATTGGTCAACAAATTAGGATACTTCCCATCAGATCTCTATATTAAGACTGTTTAACAGGAGGTTGCTGTTGGGGAGCTTGCTGAGGAGTTTGTTGTTGAGGTTGCTGCTGGGGAGCTTGAGGAGTTTGTTGTAGCTGTTGTAGTTTAGGATATTCTTGCTTGTATAAATTAGCTAGTTCGGGTAATGCCTGTACGCCTTGCTTCATTAATTGATCAAGAAATGTTAATTTTGCAGTTGCGTTCTCAGCAGTGTCCATAGGTATTGAGGTAAGAATCTGCATTATCTGTTGCTTGGCTTGTTCTAGAGGAACACCTTGCATCTCTGCTAACAGATTAGAAAGAGTTCCAATGTTGGAGTCTATCTTGCGTAATTTCAGATAATCGTTAAAATTGAACATGTACGTTATATAGATTGTATAGATAATTTTTGATCAACTGGAGATAAACCATGTCCATGCTATCTGATGCAAAAAAAAATCTTGAGGCTGCTTTTAAGTTTGCTCAAATCGATCCAGAAAGTTGGGAACGACTTCAATATCCTCAAAAAACATTGCAAGTTAGTATTCCAATGAGACATGATGATGGTACATTAAAACTCTACCAAGCCTATCGATGTCAATATGATAATGTATTGGGACCATATAAAGGCGGCATCAGATATCATCCCAATGTTAGTCGCGATGAAATAGAGACACTTGCATTCTTAATGACATTCAAAAATGCTTGCGTTAAAGTGCCGTTTGGCGGTGGCAAAGGTGGAATCAGCATAGATGCCACAGCGCTTAGTCATCGAGAACTTGAACGAATTAGCAAATTATACATCGACGCCTATGCTGACTTTATTGGTCCTGATACAGATATACCAGCACCAGATATGTACACCAATGAACGTGTTATGGGATGGATGTATGCTGAATATCAAACAATTAAAGGTGGACATCCTAAAGGAATTATAACAGGCAAACCAATCGCTTTAGGAGGCATTCCAGGTCGTATTAGTGCGACAGGCTATGGTGCTTACTTTGTACTCGAACAACTTCTCTCATCTAAATATCGCCATGCTCTTGGCATACCTGAAAAAATCGCCACTACCGATAAGCCTATCAAACAAGTCAATCCTTTTGCAGTTAATAATCCTCGTGAAGGCATAACATTAGCTATTCAAGGTTTTGGAAACGTAGGCTATTGGTTTGCTAAGAAGTGCTTTGAAAAAGGTATGAAAGTAGTTGCAATTGGCGACAAAATAGACAGTACCTATGATCCAACAGGATTAGATGTCAACGCTTGCAAAGCAGCGAGGGACATGGGACAGGAGTGGCCTGTCGGCAAAAAAATCACCAATGAAGAATTGTTAGAATTAGATGTGGATATCCTCGTGCCTGCCGCTATAGAAAATGTTCTTACCGTTAATAACGCTGATAAAGTAAAAGCTAAAATTGTATTTGAGTTAGCGAATGGTCCAACCACAATCGAAGCAGACAAAATCCTAAATGACAAAGGCATTAAAGTAGTGCCAGATATCATCTGCAATAGCGGTGGAGTTGTTGTTTCTTACTTTGAATGGCTGCAAAACAGAAACGCTGAAAATAGAACGTTAAAACAAGTCAATCATGATCTACGTGCTAAAATGCAATATGCAACACAAAGAATGTGCGAAATACACATTGCACACCAGATCCCAATGAGAACTGCCGCCTATGCGCTCGCATTAAAGCGAATCGGCGAAGCAATCGAATGTTTGGGCAACAAGAGTTACTTCAAGGTTTAAAAACAATGAGTCAAATCACTTATGGAAAATGGGAACTCAATAACGAAACGTTCGAGCCGTTTATGAAGATCCAATACGAAACTAAAATTGGATCAGCAAGAGATATGCTCCTTGCTCTTAGGTGTCATGGTATTGACGATCCAATGTCTGAATTAAAAGAATTGATGGTAGTCGAGTTCCGCAAAGCACTGGATGAAAGTTTCGCCAATAAAATGGCAGAAACTCACCAGTGCCTATAAAGCGGCACATCGTTTTCAATAACTTGTGGAATGAATTGATGGAAATACTTGATTGGATCGAAATAGTTACCAGGGATTAGCACCATTTGATCGGTAACGTAATTGGCAATTGGAGTGTCAATTATCTGAATGTATTCTTCCCTCTTGGGTCGTGGTAATCTATTCAGATACTCAGCTTCTGGAGTTGAGCTATAACCAGGAGGCAACAAAGTCTTAGCTTTGGCAAAGCGACCCTCTAAAACCACTGGACAATAGCCGATCCTACGGTAGTAGCTTCGATCATCTCTGGTTTTTTCAAAAGTCTCTTCTACGAAATTCCAACTCATAAAACCTTTAGCACATTGATCGTAAAAGGTAAAAGCATGTCCACCATCGATCATCTTAGTGGGTGGATAATATTTGCAATTGTTGAAGAATGCAAAGGCATCTCCTGCGCCGGAATAGCTGTATGGTCGTGCCACCAGTCGCTTTAATGTTTGTTCGATAGCGTGATTTGAAAAGCCAACAACATATTCCTTGTCGTCAAACTTTACTTTTGGCTCTGCCGCCGAATAGTATACGGTTCCCCCAGGTCCACGTTCTCGTAGTAAACCACCAAATACGATTATAATATTTTTGCCGTTGGGGATTGCCCTGAAATCGTTATAGGGAATCCAAGCTTTGATGCTTTCGCCTAACGCTTGGAAGATATATTCCCCCATATGAAACATATAAGAGAGGACTTGCGGATGTGCCCCACCACCGTAAGATACGAACTCCAACAAGAACTGTCTGTCCTTTTTGATTTGCGCATACCAATCTTGTAGCACACGTGGCAGATTCCGAAAATCAAATTCGTTGACTATATCCTTCACCTTTTGAACAAAGCGGGGATCAGCACTAGATTCTCGTTCAAAAACGAATTTTGGATAAGTGTCCAAGTATTCGTGGAAAGCACCAATTCGTTTGGCACGATCTTTTAATTTGCGTTCGCGTTTTTGACGTTTGCTGTCCATAGCACCATTATAGCAGCTTAAACTATCTCGATAGGCAATATTTCCCCCCAATTAACCCAAAATTTGGGGTGCCCCATCCAATGATAAACAACTACCCTATCCAAAATAGCACCACGAATAGTGTTAATTAGTACACCAATGGCTGTTGGTGTTGCTGGAAATGCGAATTGACGAGAAGTTGCAGGAAAATTAAAAGATTTGGCAATATTGATTGTATCGGTTAACTTCAATTTCTGTAAAGCCCATTTACAAGCTCCTTGATCCCAACACGTAATTGATTTGGCGATATTGGGATTCTTATTAGCTGCTATAACACAATTACACCACTCATCAATTAACGATATGTCACGTTGATTGTCTACCAAAAACACACCAGTATTCAAGTATTCGCCGCAATCTTTTTCCAAACCTTCAATCGGCAACATGCCATACAATGTTTCATTGTTGTAAGTTCCTTCTTTCACTCCAGTGTGATCGGCTGTAAAAAGAGGTTTATCTCCAGATTCCTCTATGATTTCAATCAATTCGCCAGTGACGACTGTATCGCAATCAATCCAGAAACTTTTCTTAAATGGGCTATTTTTGATATACAAGGGCTTGACCCATGCTTCCCAATAATCCAGTTTCTTAAAACCTGGATTAAAGTCAGGCGCAACAATCAATCCAGGCACATGCTCACACCATTCCAATTGTTCCTTGGTCATGCCAACATCGTAAACAAGTATTGGTATATCGTATCGCTTTCTTAATGAATAAAGCATGAATTGAAGACCAGGAAAGTGTCTCCAATTGGAAGCAGTTACAACTCCATACCCTTCTGGTAAAACGCATTTAATGCCGTCAAATAGTTCATCCAAACGCTCCATCAGCGGATAATCCTTTAACGTCTTTTTACGTACCGAGAAAGTGAATTTCATATCTATATACTAGTAATGACTACCTTCAAAGAATGGTTACTCCTACGTGAATCCAATACCGGGCAGCAGTCCCGACTTGCACTCGCCAAAATTCGTGGAGAAAAAACTCTCAAAATACCTCAGAATCTTGACCGACCAGATCTGACAATGAGCAAAAAATAACTTGTTTTCAATCGATTATTTGCTAATATGCTCATATGAGCAAGGAAAAATGGGATCAGATTATTGGACTTGATCTGACCAACGTTAAAGCCAACTTTTTAAGACGCAAATCGCGACTAGAGCGATGGCTCTGGCAACGTCGCCACAGTATCGATACTGTTGAATACGAATACAAGAAGTTTTTGTTCTTGATTTGTACCAATCCAAAAAAATGCATTGTTCCCTGGATGGATGATCTTGATGATCTTTGGCATGAACACATCCTTGATACAAGGAAGTACGCCAAAGACTGCCAACTAATTCA